>Ga0302262_10000130_pt1 | contig 31068 bp, 25 predicted proteins | sample II_Fen_E3_4_FD_194557 | JGI IMG/M metagenome (GOLD analysis project Ga0302262, IMG submission 194557) | Peat permafrost microbial communities from Stordalen Mire near Abisko, Sweden - II_Fen_E3_4 | ecosystem: Environmental > Terrestrial > Soil > Wetlands > Permafrost | place: Sweden: Abisko...
CGGCGTCTGATTGGCCACGGCCTCAGCGTCGGCCGTGCGTCAGCCACTCTCGGCAGCGCGAGTTGCGAGACAGCATCGGGAGGCAATCTCCCGTCATCCAGATTTCTTCGGCAACGCTCGCTACGTTGTTTGCCTATCCGTAGGGTCTTTCCTGCGGATAGGGGCAACGTAGCAGCAGCGTCTGGTTGTATCTACTGTCAGAAATACCAGAAATGACCAGCATTGCGGCTGATGCAACGGTTTTTCAGGGCGAATTAAACCGTCACAAATGCACTTCCACCGCCAACGGCAGGTGATCCGACAGGTGCGTCCAAGGTTTGCTTCCGAGGATTGTCGGGTGATGGCTACTGGCATTGCGCAGGTAAATGCGGTCCAGGCGCAGCAGGGGAAACCGCGCCGGATAGGTTTTTGCGGGGCGTCCGTGGTGGCGTTCGAAGGCTTCGTGCAGGTCGTCACGACGGGCGAGGGCGGCGTTGCCTTGCAGCTGCCAGTCGTTGAAGTCGCCGGCAATGATCACCGGCGCGTCGACAGGCAGGGACTCAAGCAACTGACAGAGCAGCTGCAATTGCAGTTGGCGATGGCTTTCCAGCAAGCTCAGATGAACGCAGATCGCATGGACCTCGGCGTGGCCCGGCACATCGAGTACGCAATGCAGCAGTCCACGCCGTTCCGGGCCGGTGATGGAAACGTCGAGGTTGCGGTGTTCGCGAATCGGGTATTTCGACAACAGGGCATTGCCGTGATGGCCATCCGGGTAGACCGCGTTGCGCCCGTAGGCAAAATCGCTCCACATGCTGTCGGCGAGGAATTCGTATTGCGAGGTGGCCGGCCATTGGTGGTAGCGCGAGGAGTGACGCTCGTGTTCGCCCACCACTTCTTGCAGGAACACCAGATCCGCCGACGTACTGCGTACCGCTTCACGCAGTTCCGGGAGGATGAAACGCCGGTTGAGGGCGGTAAATCCCTTGTGGGTATTGACCGTCAGCACGCGCAGTCGATGGATGGCCGGGGGTGTGTTCGAGGGCACTGATTCAATCGTGTCGCGTTTGGGATTGCGGACCACTTTCACGCCTCTGAATCCGGGTTGCTTATGTATGCGACTGATACACAAGCGGGCAGTTCAGTTTGAGTCAGGTAAGGGTCGCCCTCACGCGCGCATTGGCTATTGGTCGTGTCAGACAAATACGATTTCGTAAGGCAAACGCATCCGCTCCAGCAACACCCGTGGCAGCATCGGTGCAAGGCCGATCGCCGGCTCGCCATCGAGTTGGCTGGCATAGGCGTGGGTGGCGTGGCTCTTGCGCGCGACCGTCCAGCTGTCCAGGCGTACCTTGCGCGCGCGATGCCAGGGGATAGAGCCGTAATCACGCGCCGGCCAGTGCCAGGCCCAGACCGGCACTTCATGGAACGTTGCACCGGCCATGTTCGCGGCATTGGCGCTGGCGCGGCCCACGGCGTCGTGGTCGCTGACGCCATCCTCGCTCCAGGTGCTGAATACCACGTCGCCGGGGCGCAGGTAGCGCGCAATGAATTGCGTCAGCTTCAGTTCATGTTCGGCCAAGGCGTTGTCGGTAAAGCCGCCACGAATCCATTTCAGGCTATGCATGGGCAACCCGAGGCGACGCAAGGCTTCGACACTTTCCTGGGAGCGAAACACACTGAGGCGTTTTTCCGACCACTGCCGGGATCCCTGATGGCTCGCGCTGCCGTCAGTGACCGAGATCAATTGCAGCGGATGAGCGCTGGCGCTGAGCAACTGCAGCAGGCCGCCGCAGGTCACCACTTCATCGCCGGGATGCGGGGCGATCACCACGGCGCGAGCGCCAGGGGGGACCAAGGACTGAGTACCGATTACCGGAATGTTCTCCAGTTGCGGGGCGCTGTTCCAGATTTGTCCCGACTGGCTGCTTTCACAGAGGGATACAGGTTTCATGGGCTACGTCCTTGTTCCTTATTGCCTTCAGTCGTGCGCAACGCTTGTGCATGACAAGCCGGCAGACCCGTGAGGGCGGGTTGATAGCAATGCGCGGCGCTCCGAACCCTGGAGCACCGCGCATCGAGTATTGCTCATGGACGCCTATTCGTCGATCTGAAACAAATTTTTATCCGCCGGGAGTCCGGCTCATTTCAATCCTCTTCTTCATGCTGCAGTTCGAACAGCAGCAGTGAACGGCCAGTCACCGAATACTCGTGGCCGAACTCGAAGCGCTCCTGGCCGCGAATCGACGGTTGATTGGTATCGACCATGCAGGTCCAGAAGCCGCCATCGGGCACTTCCGGCAAGGTGAAATTGACGATGTCATGATGGGCATTGACCACCAGCAACAGGGTGGCGTCGGCCCCTTGGCGGCGAATGCCGGTTTCCTGCGCACGTCCGTCCAGCAGCATGCCCAGGCAACGATTGTGCGCATCATGCCAATGCTCGGTGGTCATCTCGCTGCCATCCGCGGCCAGCCAGGTGACGTCCTTGACGCCGATATCCTCATTGAAATTGCCGACCAGGAAGCGCCCGCGGCGCAGGATCGGATAGGCCAGGCGCAACTTGATCAGGCGTTTGACGAATTTGAGCAGGGCCTTGCCGTCTTCACTCAGGTCCCAATTGACCCAGCCGATTTCGCTGTCCTGGCAATAGGCATTGTTGTTGCCGTCCTGGGTGCGGGCGAATTCGTCACCGGCCACCAGCATGGGCGTGCCTTGGGACAGCAGCAGCGTGGCAAAGAAATTGCGCATCTGCCGCTGGCGCAGCTCATTGATTTCCGGGTCGTCCGTAGGGCCCTCGACCCCATGGTTCCAGGACAGGTTGTTGTTGCTGCCGTCCTGATTGTTTTCGTCGTTGGCTTCGTTGTGCTTGTCGTTGTACGACACCAGGTCGTTGAGGGTGAAGCCATCGTGGGCGGTAACGAAATTCACCGAGGCATAGGGCCGTCGACCGCGGTGGTTGAACATCTCGCCGGACGCGGTCATGCGACTGGCGAAATCTGCCAATTGCCCATCGTCGCCTTTCCAGAACGCACGCACGGTGTCGCGAAACTTGTCGTTCCATTCCACCCAGCCCGGCGGGAAGTTGCCGACCTGATAGCCGCCGGGGCCGCAATCCCAGGGCTCGGCGATCATCTTCACCTGACGCAGCACCGGGTCCTGGCGACAGGCCACGAGGAAGCTGTGACGCTCGTCGAAGCCATCGTGGTAGCGCCCCAGAATGGTCGCCAGGTCAAAGCGGAAGCCATCCACGTGCATCTCCTTCGCCCAGTAGCGCAGGGAGTCGGTGACCATTTGCAGGACACAGGGATGGCTCAGGTCCAGGGTGTTGCCGGTGCCGGAATCGTTGATGTAGAAGCGCTTGTCGTCAGGCATCAAGCGGTAATAGGAGGCGTTGTCGATGCCACGCATCGACAGGGTCGGGCCTTGTTCGTTGCCCTCGGCGGTGTGGTTATAGACCACGTCCAGGATCACTTCGAGGTTGGCTTCGTGCAGGTGCGCGACCATTTCCTTGAATTCGGCGATCTTGCCGCTGGCCAGGTAACGCGGGTCGGGGGCAAAAAACGCAATGCTGTTGTAGCCCCAGTAATTGGTCATGCCCTTGTGCAGCAGATGCTGGTCGTTGACGAAGGCATGAATCGGCAGCAGCTCCACGGTGGACACGCCGAGCTTGCGGATATGTTCCAGGACGTCGTCGACCATCAACCCGGCGAAGGTGCCGCGCACGTTCTCGGGGACGGAAGGGTGACGCATGCTGATGCCGCGCACGTGGGTCTCATAAATGATCGTTTTGTCCCACGGTACGCTGACCCGGTGATCGTGGCCCCAGGTGTGCGCCGGGTCGATGACTTTGCATTTGGGGACGAAGGGCGCGCTGTCCCGTTCATCGAAACTGAGGTCGGCGTCGGGATGGCCGATGGTGTAGCCAAACAATGCCTCGGACCATTTCAACTTGCCGACCAGTTGCTTGGCGTAGGGGTCGATCAACAGCTTGTTGTGGTTGAAGCGGTGACCGTTGGCGGGTTCGTAAGGGCCGTAGACGCGGTAGCCATAGATTAGCCCTGGATGGGCGTCAGGCAAGTAGCCGTGGAAGGTCTCGTCGGTGTATTCCGGCAGTTCGATGCGTTCGAGCTCGACTTCGCCGGCATCATCGAAAATGCACAGTTCGACCTTGGTGGCGTGGGCGGAGAACAAGGCAAAATTGACCCCCAGACCATCCCAGGTCGCACCCAGTGGAAAGGGCAGGCCTTCACGAATTCGCGAGGCCTCGACTTGAGGGGCTGGCGCGGCTTTCTTCGGATTGGGCATAGGTGCTCCTGCAAAGTGAGGTACAAAAACGCCGCAATCTGTGGGAGCGAGCCTGCTCGCGATTGCGGAGTGTCAGGTAACGCATGTGTCGAGGGTAAACCGTCCTCGCTAGCAGGCTCGCTCCCGCAGGGCTTTGTTGAGGGTGAGCATCCCTCGGTGGCGAGCGGACTCGCCACGAGTTCGATCAGGAAAAAGTCCGAGCCAATCAGCTCGTCGGCGGTTTTCGCGCGGCGCGAGGCTTTTTCCCGGCGGCTTTTTCTCCGGTTGGCATCTCGGTCGAGGCTGCCGCCGGCTTGGCCTTGGCTTTTGGCGCGGCCGCCTTGACCTCGCCAGTCTTGCCATTGGCGGTTTTGCTGACGGCCGGTTTACCCGCAGGCGCTTTTGCCGGTTGTTTCGGCGCCAGCGCTTCAGCTTCGGCAAGTTTGCGTGCCATCTCCCAGTGACGGCTTTCCTGGCCTTCGGGTTTCCCTTCGGACTCCCAGATCTGATAGGCAAATTCGCGGATGCGTTTATCGTCGGTACTCATCGCAATGCTCCTGAACTGAACTCAAGTGTCGGTAGTTTGGATAAAGAGATTGACCGGGAAGTCCCCCAGCGCGGCGCTGATCATCAGCTCCCTGTTTTTTGTGACTGTGATGCTTGAAAAAAGTCCCTTTAGATTCTCGTCAGCGGTCGCGAACGGCACATGGATTCGCGTATCGCCCCACAGCGGCGCGTCCACCTGCGGCTCGGCACTGTTTTCCAGCAGCGCTGAACAACGGATCGGCACAATGACGATCGCGCGTTTGCCCTCCCATTCACGAACAAATCCCAGCACTCGATGGGCCTGGCTGCCGACGACTTCGAGGGCCTGGTAAGTCCCTCGTCGAAACAGTTCGGCGTGCTCGGTGCGTACGTTCAAGGTCTGCGCAATCAAGGTTTGTTTGATGCGCCCGTCGCGCCAGTTCGCCAGTAGATCAGGCAGATTCACGGCTTGCTGCAAGGCCTGTTGGCGGCTGGCGTAGTCCACTGGCCGGCGGTTGTCCGGATCGACCAGGCTGAAGTCCCAGAACTCGGCGCCCTGATAGAGATCCGGGACCCCCGGCACGGTCATGCGCAGCAAGGTTTGCGCCAATCCGTTGAGTGCCCCGGGCACGACAATCGCGTGCACGGCCTTGCCGAGCGCCGTGCGCAGAAAGTTGCCCTGCGGGTTCAACAGCAGGCGCTGGATGAAGGTTTCAACCGCTTGCTCGTAGGCATCGTTGGGCGCGCTCCAGCTGCTTTCCAGCTTGGCTTCACGCAGGGCTTTGCGTTGCCACTGCCAGAGGCGTTCGGCGTAGGCCTGCAGCGCCGGTTGATCGTCAGCGTTCAGGTCCAGCGGCCAACTGCCGAGCATCGCTTGATACAGAATCAATTCATCACCCGCCGAGGGCTGCTGATCATCCTCGCGCAGCGGGCGGGCGAGGGCGCGCCAGAGGCCGATCTGCTCGACGTACCACTGCCCGTGTTCGCTTAACACCGCCAGGCGCGCACGAGTGTCTTCGCCGCGCTTGTGATCGTGGGTCGCGGTGGCCAGCAGATTGTCCGGGAACTCGTCGAGACGCTGTTCGCATGCTGCGTGAAAACCCTCGACCGGCGCGCTGAACCGTTCGGTGCTGAAGCCAACGTCGTTACGCGACAGCAGCACCGCCGAACGATAGAACGCGGTGTCTTCCACGGCCTTCGCCGCGGCCGGTGAGGTCAACTGCTGAAACCGCACGCAGGCATGTTTGAGGCGTTTGCGCGCGCGACCGGCCGGGCATTTTCGCCACGGCTCGCCGCCCAGCCAGCCGGCCAGGCAATCGAGTACCGGCCAGTCCGCTTCGCCCAGGGTTTGCCGGGCACCGTCCATGGCCTGCTGGAAAAAAAAATCGTCCTGGGCCGATCGCCCGAGGGGGCTGATGTAGGTGCGGTACACCGGAAAATGCACGATCAGTTCCTGCAGTGCCCGGCGGATCGCGCCCAGGGTCAGGTCGCGGGTCATCAGGTCTTCCCGGGCCACTTGCAGCAGCGCCTGCGCGACACTTTCGAAATCCCCGGCCAGGGAGCCGTTGAGGATCTGTTGCCGGGCCAGTTGCGCCTCCTGCCGGAAATCGGCGGGACGTTCGCTGTACCGCTGCCAGAGTCTGCCCAGGGTCTGTTCGCCTTGGGGATCGTGTTGCAGCAGCGACACCTGGTTCATGAATTCATAGCCGGTGGTGCCGTCCACTGACCAGTCGCGGTGCAGGGTTTCGCCTTCGCCGAGGATCTTCTCCACGTAGATCGGCAGGTGCCGGCCGGGGACCAGGCTGTCGACCCGCCGCCGTAGCTTGCGGCAGTAACCCCTAGGGTCGGCGAGGCCGTCGATGTGGTCGATGCGCAGGCCATCGACCAATCCTTGCGCCACCAGTTGGAAAATCTTTGCATGGGTCGCCTCGAACACCGCCGGGCGTTCGACCCGCAGGCCACCGAGTTCGTTGACATCGAAAAAACGCCGCCAGTTGATGTCATCCGCCGCCGTGCGCCAACTGGCGAGGCGATAGCTCTGGCGTTCCAACAGGTTATGCAGGCACTGGAAACCTTCACGGGTGAGCGAATCGTAGGCTTTCAGGTTGTGCTCGATGGCCTGGAACATGGCCGGGTCGGTGGCCAGTTCACGCAACTCGTCCTGCAAGGGGATCGCCAGGCTGTGGGCATCGGTCTGGTAGCTCAATGTGCTGAATCGATCGGCCAGGGATTTCAGCGGCTCGATGTCGGATTTGAGCAGCTCGCCGTAGGTCATCGGGCAAATCGGAAAGTGGTGTTCGTAATGCTCGACAAAAAACGCGCCGTGTTGCGCATCGAAGCGCAGGGGCAGGGTGCCGTCCTGCAGGGCAACACCATAGTCGCTGCCCAGGAACGGCAGCAGCAGTTGCCCCTCCATCAACGGGTCGGCGGAGTGCCACTGGATATCAAAGAACTCGCCATAAGGGCTCAGGCGACCCCACTCAAGCAAGTCCAGCCACCAGGGATTGTCACTCCCGCCGACCGCCATGTGATTGGAGACGATATCGAGGATCAGCCCCATGCCTTGTTCGCGCAACGCGCTGACCAGGCGGCGCAACGCCGCTTCCCCGCCCAGCTCCGGGTTGACCGTGGTCGGGTCCACCACGTCGTAGCCATGCATCGATCCGGCGCGGGCGCGCAGCAGCGGCGAGGCATAGACATGGCTGATGCCGAGGCGGGCGAAGTACGGCACCAGCGGCACCGCATCGTCCAGGGTAAAACCCTTATGAAACTGCAGCCGCAGGGTGGCCCGCAGCGGCTGCGTTGGCAGCGTGCTCATTGGTCACGCTCAGCCGCCTGAAGCCGCGCGCAGGCAAGCAATTCCAGGCGTCGCGAGGCGTCCGGGTCGTCCAGCAGGGCCTCGCTGTAGCCCGGCAGGCGTCGTGACCAGTTGGGATGGGTATCGACGGTGCCGGGCAAGTTGGCCTGCTGTTCGATGCCCAGTGCATCTTCCAGTGGCAGCAACACCAGCGGCGCACGGGTATGACCAAGGAAACGCACACTGGCGTCGAGCACCTGATCGGTCTCGTGGGACTCTTCGCGAAAGTTCTGCGGGTCCTGGCTCAAGGCCCTTCGCAGGCCTTCACGTTCGCGTTCGCGGTGATGGCGCCACTCGATTTCAGCGTTGGCATCGATGAGGTTGAGCCGCGCGTTCCAGTCGATGTCGCGGCCATGCCACCAACCGTTGAGGGTTGGCAAATCATGGGTGCTGGTGGTCGCCAGTGCGTTGTCCGGCCAGTCGAGGATCGGCTTGAAGTGGGTGTTGTCCTGTTCGAACAGCAGCACTCGCATGCCCAGCATCGAACGGGCGATGAGTTTTTCCCGCAGACCTTCGGGCACCGTGCCGAGGTCTTCGCCAAGGACGATGGCCTGGTGGCGATGGGATTCGAGGGTCAGCAGCCGCAGCAAGTCGTCCACCGGGTAATACAGGTACGCACCGTCGGCGGGCGGCGCGCCGTTGGGGATGACCCATAAACGTTGCAGGCCCATGACGTGGTCGATACGCAGACCGCCGGCGTGGGCGAAGTTGGCCCTGAGCATTTCGATGAAGGCGCGAAAGCCGTTGCGTATGAGGCCTTCGGGAGAAAACGCGGAAATCCCCCAGCCCTGGCCGGTGCGGTTGAGAATGTCCGGCGGTGCGCCGACGGTGAGGGAGGCGAGCAATTCGTCCTGGCGACTCCAGGCCTGGCTGCCACCACCGTCAGCGCCCACGGCCAGGTCGGAGATCAGGCCAATGCGCATGCCGCTGCTGCGGGCGGTTGCCTGCGCGCGCTCCAGGCAACGGGTGATCAGCCACTGGCAAAAAGCGAAGAAACCGATGCGGCCAGCGTTTTCTTCGGCGAACTCGGCCAGGGCAGCGCTGCGCGGGTCGCGCCATTGCTCGGGCCACTGACGCCAGTCGAGGCTTTCGCCCTGTGCTTCGCGAACCTCTTGAATGGCTTCGAACCGGCAGTGATTTTCCAGGGCTTCGCCGCCGGCGTGACGAAAACTGCTGAAGTCGGCATGCAACGGGTGTTCGCCCTGTACGAAGCCTTCGTACAACGCTTGCAACAGCCGGTGCTTGGCTTCGGCGGCGGCGGGCCAGTCGATCAAGGCGCGCTCTTCCAGATCCTTGAGCTCTACGCTCAGGCCGGTGGCATCGATGGCGGCGCGCATCGCATGCTCACCGAGGATCGTCCCGGGCGCGCAATACAGGCTGTTGAGAAACAACCGGCTGGACGGAGAGTAAGGACTGTAGCGCCGGGTGTCGTTGGCAAACATGGCATGCAGCGGACTGATCGCCAGCGCTTCGGCGCCGCGTTCGCCCGCGACCCTGGCCAGGTCTTCCAGGGCCTGGGTATCGCCGAAGCCACCGTCACCTTTGCGTCGCAGGGCATACAACTGCACGCTCAGGCCCCAGGTGCGCGGGATCGGGCTGTCCACGGCATCGCCTACGCTGAAGCAACGTTCGGGGGCTACGGCCAGGGTAAAGGTCTGGCCATCGATTCTGACGTGCTGGTAACCCACTGGAATCAACCCCGGCAGAATCGCCTCGGCGTCCAGCTTGAGGGTGAGCCGCGAACCATCCTCGAGGTGGATCTCGCACGGCGCGTGCGGTTCGAAATGATGGGCCAGATCGAGACCGACACCGAAGTCGGCGGTAATCAGTGGCGGCAGTTGCCGGGTTTCTTGAACCTGCTGCAATTGCTGCAGGCTGGCGTCGATTTCCTGAGCGCTGCCGGCCGGGTGGCCGAGTCCGGTCAGAACGCTGCGCAAGACCGAGGGTGCAACTTTTTGCGGGCGACCATTGGCATCAATCCAGTCGACCGCGAGGCCAGCCCGGCTGGCCAGGATTTCCAGTTGCGCATCACTCATTGGCGCTCTCCATCAGGGGTTGCAAAGGGGTTGCGGCCGTGAGGCTGACAAGCGCGCAATACGGGGCCAGAGTGCCTTTGTCCAGGCGCTCGGCCGAATGTGGCGGATGTTCGAACAACAAAGAGCTGCCGTCCGACGCTGTGTGGAGTACCGGCGTGGCACTAAGGTTCAGATCAATGCGCAACAGACGGCCATCGCCCAGTCGCCATGACGCACTCACCGCACCGACTGCCAACACCTTGGCTCCCAGTGCCTGGGTGCCGGGCAGGTACGGGATGATCTGCCGATGGCGGATATGCAGCAGGCGGCGATACAGCTCGTGTGTGGGCGACGATCCATTGGCTGTCAACACCGGGCGGGATGATTCGAAGGTCTGTGGCGCGTTAGGGTCGGGAATCCGCTCGCGTTTATGCGGATCAGTAAACGCGGCGAAGGCTGCAAACTCGTTACGCCGTCCCTCACGCACCAATTTCGCCAGTTCGCCGTGGTGGCTGGTGAAAAACAGAAAGGGTTGTTCGGCGGCGAACTCATCGCCCATGAACATCAATGGAATCATCGGCGACAGCAGCAACAGGACGGTGGCGGCCTGCAGTGCCTGAGGAGGGGCCAATTGATGCAGGCGCTCGCCGAAGGCGCGGTTGCCGATCTGGTCATGGTTCTGCAAAAACAGCACGAACGCGCTGGGCGAAAGGTGCCCGCTGGGCTCGCCACGGGGTTTGCCGCGACGGTCGACGTGTCCCTGGAACACGAAGCCCTGACTCAGGCAGCGCGCCAGTTGCCCGGTAGTGTTTTGCGCATAGTCGGCGTAATAGGCGTCGGTTTCACCGGTCAGCAATACATGCAAGGCGTTGTGGCCGTCGTCGTTCCACTGCGCGTCATAACCCTGTTCCAGCAGGCGGGCCTGGTTGTGCTCGTTTTCCACCATCAGCCAGACATGGCGTGACGGATCGCTCTGCCGGCGTACCCGCCGGGCCAGTTCCTGGAGAAAATCCGGATCATCGATGGCGTGCACCGCGTCCAGGCGCAAGCCGTCGAAACGGTACTCCAGCACCCACATCAGGGCATTCTCGATGAAAAAATCCCGCACTTCGCGCCGACGGAAGTCGATGGCCGCGCCCCAGGGGGTGTGCACGTCTTCGCGGAAGAAGCCGCTGGCATAGCGATGCAGGTAATTGCCGTCGGGGCCGAAGTGGTTGTAGACCACATCGAGAATCACCGCCAGACCGTGACCGTGGGCGGTGTCGATCAGGTGTTTGAGTTGGTCGGGTGAACCATAGGAGGCTTGGGGAGCATAGGGCAGCACCCCGTCGTAGCCCCAGTTACGCTCACCGGGGAATTGCCCCAGGGGCATCAGTTCGATGGCGGTGATGCCCAATTCCACCAGGCGCGCCAGTTGTTGCTCGACGCCCTGGAAGCCGCCGAGCGCCCCGACGTGCAATTCGTAGATCACCGCCTCATTCCAGGGGCGACCTGCCCAGGCATTGTGCTGCCAGTGATAGGCGAGGGGATCGACCACCACGCTGGGGTGGTGGATATCGCCGGCCTGGGCGCGGGAGGCCGGGTCGGGCACCTCCATTTCGCCATCGATGCTGTATCGATAACGCGTGCCCGCCGGGCAACGGGTTTTGACTACGAACCAGCCGTCGTCCTGCGGCGACATCGGCAAGGATTGTCCATTTTCCAGTTCGACACTGACGTAAAACGCATCTGGCGCCCACAACGCAAATTGCGTGTGCTCCGCGTCCAGCATGATTGCGCCGTGGGGCCAGGTCTTCAGGGTCCGTAACGGCATTTCAAAGCCTCTTTATTGTTTGTGCGATTTCCCCAGAGCCTTGGCCACCAGTTGTTCGTAGAGTTCGGCGTAGGGTTCGACGGCCTTGCACCAGTTGAACGGGGCCGCCATGGCCCGGCAACGCATGGCATGCAGCAGATCGGGGAATGCGAACACCTTGAAGGCACGGCTCAGGGCTTGCTGATAACTCTCCGCCGTCGATTCATCGAACAGGAAACCGGTCACACCGTTTTCAATGGTGTCGGCCAGGCCGCCGGTGTTGCGCGCCACCGGCAACGAACCGAAACGCTGGGCGTACATCTGGCTCAAGCCGCAAGGCTCGTAACGCGAAGGCATCAACAGGAAGTCGCTGCCGGCGAACATGCGTCGGGCGTCGGTCTCGTTGAAGCCGATGCGTACGCCGATTTGCCCGGGGAAGCGCAACGCCAGCTCGCGCATGGCTTGTTCTTCTTCCGGTTCGCCCCGGCCGATGATCGCAATCTGGCCACCGGATTTGACAATGTATTCGGAGACCGCTTCGGTCAGGTCCAGGCCTTTCTGGTAGACCAGTCGCGAGACTACGGCGAACAGCGGGCCTTCGGAGTCTTCCAGGCCAAACAGTTCGCGTACGTGGGCGGCGTTGACCGCTTTGCCTTCCCAATCGCCAATGCTGAAAGGGCGGAACAGGTGGGTATCGGTGGCCGCATCCCAGCTTTCATCGATGCCGTTGGGAATGCCGCTGAGCAGGCCTTGCTGGGTCTTGGCGGCGAGGAAGCCGTCGAGGCCGCAGCCGAAGGCTGGCGTGGTGATTTCCTGGGCGTAGGTCGCGCTGACGGTGGTGATGTGGCTCGAATAGGCCATGCCGGCCTTGAGGAACGACATCTTGCCGTAGAACTCCATGCCTTCCTGTTGCAGCGCGTGGTGGGGAATGCCCAGTTCCGGGCAGGAGCCGAGGCTGGTTACGCCCTGATACGCCAGGTTGTGGATGGTGAACAGGGTTGGCGTGCGTTGCCCGCGCCAGTGCATATAGGCGGGCGCCAGGCCGGCCGGCCAGTCGTGGGCATGCACCAGGTCCGGGCACCAGTGAATTTGTGCCAGGTTGGCGGCGATATCGGCGGCCGCCAGGCCCAGGCGGGCGAAGCGAATGTGGTTGTCCGGCCAGTCGCGACCGTTGTTGGCGCCATAAGGCGAACCTTCGCGTTCGTACAGCTCGGGGCAGATCAACACATAAATGACCAGGCCGTCGGGCATGTCCATGCGCCCGATCTTGCAGGGTGGCAAGGCGGCATGGCCCCCGAGCTCACCGATGATATGAATCGGATTTTCACTGTGCAGCACCTGCGGGTAGCCGGGAATCAGCACCCGCACGTCGTGCAAATGCGACATCGCGCGGGGCAATGCCGCGGAAACGTCGCCCAGGCCCCCGGTTTTCACCAGATCGGCGATCTCGGAGGTCACAAACAGTACTTTTTTCTTGTTCGGGTTCTGACTGGCAACCGGTGTCAGCACCTTGGTGACGGGCACACTAATCGATTGGGCGCTGTGGGCGCTCACGGCGCTCGATTCACCGACCTGTTGATGAGCACGCTCTCCCTGAATATCTAAAGCCGCACTGATCATATGCATCTCCCGTGTTGTTGATCTAATTCTTAGGTCTGGCAAACGGCATTTCATGGCCAATTCCTGTGGCCGGGCGCAAAAGCGCTACACATCGATGAGCAAGTGCTGCCCAAATGCGCTGAAGCAGAATGGGTGGAGGAGCCGTTGCAAAGATTGCACCAGTCGTAACGCACCTGCCTTTCAGTCGACCGATCACCCAAGGCAAAAGTTTCGACTTTTTTTCCACTTTGTGACCGACCGGTTTTTCCCCGCGAACGTGAGTCTAGGCCAGAACTTAGAGCGGTGAAGCTCAGATGGCAAAATTGTTCGACAATCGGTTTAACGAGGTACGGACGTGCCGGATTGCGGGGCAAACGCACCGACGAAGTGCAGTTTTTTTTGTTAAAACGGCTGAAAAAGAAGCAGAACTGTCACATCGGTGTGCGTGGGCAAACAGTTGGTGTGCACCATTACGGTGCGGGAGTTGGCGGCGTGGTGTTTGATCTGGCCTCTTCGCGAGCAAGCTCGCTGCCACAGAGATTCGCGGTGTGAACGAAACCTGTGGGAGCGGGCTTGTACTCAGACCAGCAAGCGAATGGGCGTACCGGCGGACCAGGCCTGAATGTCTTCGATCATCTGTGAAAAGAACAGCTGGTAATTCTGTTGGCTGACATACCCGACATGGGGTGTGGCCAGGACATTGTCCAGGGTCCTGAAGGGGTGCAGAGGGGGCAACGGCTCGATGTCGAACACATCCAGCGCCGCGCCTGCCAGCTGACGTTTCTGCAAGGCCTTGATCAAGGCAGCCTCATCGACAATTGGCCCCCGCGCCGTATTGACCAGCAGCGCCGTGGGTTTCATCCAGCCCAGTGCCTCGGCGTCCACCAGGCCTCTGGAGCGCTCGCTGAGCACCAGATGCACCGACAACACATCGGCCTGTTCGAACAGCTCCTGTTTGCTGACATAGCTCACACCCACTTGCTCGGCCCGTTCGGCGGTGAGGTTCTCACTCCAGGCGATGACGCGCATGCCAAACACCTGCCCGAACTGCGCCACACGCTGGCCGATGCTGCCCAGGCCGAGAATCGCCAGGGTCTTGCCGTGCAGGTCGCCGCCCAGACCTTGCTGCCATACACCGGCACGCAGGGCGTTGGCTTCAGCCACGAGGTTGCGGGTGGCGGCCATGATCAGCGCCCAGGTCAGTTCCGGGGCAGCGTGCTTGTAGCTGTCGGTACCGCACACCTGGATGCCCAGGGTGCCGGCGGCTTTGAGGTCGAGGGCGAAGTTGCGCATGCCACCGGTGACCAGCAACTTGAGTTTGGGTAACTGGCGAAGCAGAGCCTCATCAAAGCGCGTGCGCTCGCGCATCACGCAGATCACATCAAACTCACTCAAGCGAGCCGCCATCGTGGCGCCGTCCGCTGGGTATTGATGAATGAAACTCACTGGGCCGATGCCTTCGAGCACTGACCAGTCAACCACGTTGCGGGCCACGTCCTGCCAATCGTCAATTACTGCAATCTGCACCGCCATCTGCCTTACCTCATCAACGCACGGGGTTGGTTTTGTTTAGCCAGGCGAGCAGCGCCTGATGGAATTTTTCCGGTTCTTCCATCTGCGGTGCGTGGCCCAGGCCGGGGAACTCAATCAATGTCGATTGCGCAATCCGTTGTGCCACTTGCTTGCCGAGTACGTCGTAGTGGCCGATTTTTGCCTTGACCTCGGGAGCCGCGATGTCGCTGCCGATGGCGGTGGTGTCGGACGTGCCGATCAGCAGCAGGGTAGGCATCTTCAGGTTCTGGAACTCGTAGTACACCGGCTGGCTGAAGATCATGTCGTAGATCAGCGCCGAATTCCACGCGACTTGCGCATGGCCCGGGCCTTTGTTCAGGCCGGCCAGCATGTCCACCCAGCGGTCGAACTCGGGCTTCCAGCGCCCGGCGTAATAGGTGTTGCGTTCATAGGTGCGGATACCGTCGGCGCTGAGCTTGAGTTCGCGCTCGTACCATTGGTCAACGGAGCGCCAGGGAACGCCGAGGGCCTTCCAGTCTTCCAGGCCGATGGGGTTGACCAGCGCCAGTTGCTCGACTTGTTCGGGGTATTGCAGCGCGTAGCGGGTGGCGAGCATGCCGCCGGTGGAGTGGCCGAGCAGGCTGGCCTTCTGGATACCAAGGGCTTTGAGCAGTTGCTGGGTGTTACTCGCCAGTTGCTGGAAGCTGTACTGATAGCGCTCGGGTTTGCTGGAGGTGCAGAAACCGATCTGGTCCGGGGCAATGACCCGATAACCGGCGTCACTCAGGGCTTTGATCGAGGTGTCCCAGGTCGCACCACAGAAATTCTTGCCATGCATCAGCACGACGCTGCGGCCATTGGCCTTGCCATGGGCGGCGACATCCATGTAGCCCATTTGCAGGGATTGGCCCTGGGACTCAAACTCGAAATGCTTGACCGTGTAGGGGTAGTCGAACCCTTGCAGCTCAGGACCATACGCCGGACCCTCGGCGTAGGCGCTGACCGGCAGCGCAGCGCTCAGCAGCAGACCGGGCAACCAGCGGGAGAGGGTGGGTGACATGGGGGAACTCCATGGGAAATCCGCCGATGCTGGATCGGCTGGATTAGGGCGACATTAATCAGGCAATCGCCGTCGCGGTGGGTTCAATCCATCCAGCCCAGGGTGATCAGGGCCAGCACCCCATAACGGGCGCCCTTGGCGAGCGTTACGATCAGCAGGAAACGCCCCAATGGCTCACGCATGACGCCGGCCACCAGGGTCAGCGGGTCGCCGATCACCGGCAACCAGCTCAGCAGCAGCGACCAATGACCGTAACGCTGGTAATGATGACGGGCCCGTTCCAGATGCCGAGGACTGACCGGAAACCAGCGCCGCTCGCGAAAACGTTCGATGGCGCGGCCCAGCCACCAATTCAGCAGGGAGCCGAGGACATTGCCCAGGGTCGCCACTGCCAGCAGCGACCACAGCCCATACCGGTCGCTGAGCAGCAGCCCCACCAGGACCGCTTCGGACTGCAAGGGCAGCAGCGTCGCGGCACCGAAGGCTGCCAGGAACAGCCCCATGTAAGCGCCGAAAATCAATGGGCCGGGTAGTCCGCCACCACCACATCGGTGCCGTCCTTTTTCAGGCCGATAACTTGATACGCATCGCTCATGCCATCCATCTCCATGCCTGGCGAGCCCATGGGCATGCCGGGCGCGGCAACACCCAGGAGATCGTCACGCTGGCTCAGGGCCAATACCTGATCGGCCGGTACGTGACCTTCGACGAATTTGCCGTTTATCAAACCGGTATGGCACGACGCCAGACGCGGTGGCACGCCGTGCTGTTGCTTGAATTCGCTCATGTTGCTTTCGACATGGTCCTCGACCTTGAAGCCGTTGGCCTCCAGGTGGCTGATCCATTTTTTGCAGCAACCGCAATTGGCGTCGCGATGGACTTCGATAGGGATCAGGTCGGCGGCCTGGGCCAGGGAGGAGATCAACAGGGCGCTCAAGGCAGCCAGACGCAGAGGGTTTCGCATGGAAAATGGGTCTCGTCTTGCGGGCAAAGGAGGGCATTCTGACCAAAATATCCTTTCGGGCATTCAAGGATTGTTTCTAATTGATACAGAGTTGCTCAGCTCTAGCCTCGCAGATCCCGTCTGACATGCCGATGAGGCGGACATTACAAAACTGTCAGGTACCTCGTAGAGGGGGGATGCAGAGCCTGAAACTGATGTCGAGAGCGGCGACCCGGCGCTTAGACCTGGCAAGAACGTCGAACGACAGCCTGAATTCAAACAGTGCTGGCCCGCTCAGGCAATCGAACGGGCCAAGCCATTATTTTTCCGGATCAAGACTCCACTAAGAAAACCTGTTTGTCAGTTCGCTGACTGAATGAAGCGCCGTCTGATGAATGACGGGTGTTATCGACGCTGGTAGTAACCCGGTCCACCGTGATCGTAGTGACGGTCATGGTCGTGCCAGCCACCGTGGGGGAACACGATGCAGCCACTCAGGGACAATAGAGCCAGCAGGGGAATCAGCAGGGTGATTCGACGCAACATTTGAAAATCCTCATGGTTATCGCCGAGATAAAGCTAAAACTCTTCATCGGCTGTAACATGAGACCCCGTTTGCAGCCACTCATCCCCGAAAGACAGTAGGGTCTTGGCATGCATTCGGATACAAAGCGGATACATTTTTCAGGTTCAGGCTTACATTCAGGAAATGGCAATGACCCAGTCGCAACGTTTGAAATACTCGATTCTGATTTCCCTGGTGGTGCTGGGAATCATGTTTGGCCTTTCGTATTTGCAGAGCACAGGGGTCATCAGCGAAAAGCTGTTTCAGTACATCGCCATTGGCGTGGCGGTGATTGTGGTGGTCATCAATGGCGTGATGCGCCGCAAGGTCAAGCCCTGAGCAATAGGCCCAGGGTTTGATCATGCCTGTTGCAGGACAGCGGCGGCCTTCGGGTGCAGGCTGTAGCTTTTGTCCGGATTGAGGACAATCACGCCTTCACTGCACAGGCGTTTGAGCACTTCGCGCACACTCAGGAAGGACAGCGGAATATCCAGTTCCAGCAATTGAGTGTGCACGCCACGCACGCCCAGGCTGCGGTCTTGTTCGGCGGCCCTCAGCAAGGCGTCGATGACTTTCAGGCGAATCAGACTGGTTCGCAGGCCGAAGCTCTTGAGCAGTAACCTGATCCGCTCATTGCCGTGGCGTTCGGCAGGCGGGTCAAAGGTATCGCTCCCGATGGCGGTGCTGATTGGCGCATGGCTACCGTCCGTCGGCAGTTGCGAGTTGTACATGGCAAAACTCCTGTTGCGAGGCTCATCAGGAAAACACGTGTGCGCTCGTACCTGACTGGACGTATGAGCCACGCAAATGATGAAGACTCGAATGTAGAAATTTCGTCGTCATTGCGTCAGCAACCCGTGAGCCCCGCAGCATTACCCGCCAATGGCCTGGATTTTCGTCGTTTGTTTCGTTGCGCAGTGGATGCGCTGTGCGTGTCAGTACGCAGAACTGAGGGCCGCACCCGGCAGGGTGGGGCCTTCAGCTTTTCGGCGATTGTTGCGGAGTGGAGTTGAGGACCGGGTTGCCGTCCTTGTTGCGGGTCAGGTAGACCGGCAGCACCTTGGGCAGGGTCGCCACCAGGGTGTCGAGCTCCTTGATGTTGTAGACCCCGCCGATACGGATCGCACCGGTGCCGTGATCAGCGATCATCAGCGGTTGTTTCAGGTAGCGGTTGATCAATGGCAGCGCATCGCTCAGCGCCAGGTCATCGAGGACCAGTTTGCCGCTACGCCAGGCCAGCGAATTGTCGTGGTCGTCAGTCTGACTGATGCGAGGGACGCGATCACCCTGTTGATAGCTTGCCTGCATCGCAGGGCCGAGTCGCAAGCCATCGCCGGACGGGTCATCGTGGCTGCTGACCAGCACCGAACCTTCGATCAGGTTCACTTTTACCTGGTCTTCGTACATCCAGACATTGAATCGGGTTCCGGTAACGCGGATCTTGCCTTCGCCGGCCTTGACCACGAACGGGTGGGTGGTGTCATGGGTGACGCTGAAGAAAGCTTCGCCTTTTTTCAAGGTGACCCGACGCTGATCCTTGTAGTGGCTGTACGTCAGCTCGCTGCCCAGGTTCAGCTCGACCTGACTGCCATCCTGCAGGGTGACCTGACGAACAGAATCGGTGGCCTCGAAGTGCTGGTACGAATTCGGCAACCAGCCGAGGTTCCAACCGCTGTAGGCCGCCAGCGGCAGTGCCAGGGCACACACCGACGCGGCGATGCCTAAGGTACGCCAGGGTGTCCGGGGTTTGGCTTGAACCATCGGTGCGACGACAGGTTCGGGACGGGGCAAATCCCCGGCGACATCCCAGATTTCCAGCATCGCCTGGTACTCGAACGCATGGAGCGGGTGGGCATCTCGCCACCGCTCGAACGCCAGACGTTCCTGCGCGGTGCAGTCATCGGCGTGCAAACGCATGCACCAGTGCGCTGCCGCATCGGTGATGGCATCGTATTCGGCTGGCGAGAGAGCGTTGTCGGTCATTGACTCATCCTGATTTCCCGCATTCTAACCTTGAGCCAGTCGGCGAGAACATCAGTCATGGCAATTACCCATCAAAGGACGCTTGTTTTTCGGCAAGACACGGAAACCTGGCGGTGCCAGGCCGTGTCCATCATCGCAGCAAAAAATCATGCGCAGCCCCGCGCGGCTGCGCCTGTTCGTGTCACTCAGGCCTGTGGGGCGGACGTGCCGGGCAACGGGTCCAGTTGTCGGCCCATCTCGCAGATCAGAAATGCAATCGAATCGGCGTTGCTCAAGATGATCTCAATCCGCTTGTCCGGGTTGTGCCGGTCGAGAAAGGCGTCCCGTGCCGCTTCCATGGTCTCGGCGCCGGCGATATTGAGGATTGCCTTGCCCACATGGTCAAGGCCCCTGATTTCGTCGAGGTCGATCCATGCCTGCTCGTTGTCGTCCCATTGGGCGAACAGTTCTTCCCGAGGCGTTGCGAGCGACAGAGCTTCTCGCTGGAAATCCTCCTGAATCTGCTTGAGCGCACGCCCATAGTGGGTAATGGGCGTCACCAGATCACTGAATGGCCGGCGTGCCTCCAGATAGGCGATATCCAGGGCTTTTGAAGACAGGTGAGCGAGCTCATGGATCAGTGTGGCGGCCTGGCCGTGGCCCTCGACATTGAAGGGCTCGGTCAAACAGGACTTGTACCAGTCCAGTTGCTGATCGAAGAACTTTTCGGTGAAATGCACGTTTTTTCGTGCGTCCTGCTCTACGACGAAAGCGATCAGGTTGGCGCCCTGGTATTTGTTCGAGCCCACGATAAAGCGTTCGCTGTTCAGCAGATCGTCTTCGGGATCTACCAGAGCCGTGCAGATGGGAACGATGGTTTGTTTGATTTTGTCGAGCAGACCATTATCGACATTGCGAAGATCAAAGAAATGTTTCAGGAAGGTATCCAGTCGCGTACCGGGGATCAAGCGCCTGAGGTGCGTCAGGTTATGCAGGCTGTTGAAGGCGTAGTAGCGCGCCATATCGATGGCCTGCACGATCATCCGGGCTTTTTCGGGATGGTGTGTGCGAATGTCTTCCATACCCCGCGCTTCGATGTTCAATAGCCGCCTGACCTCATGATCGGTCGCGTATCGATTGTGCATTTTCGACATGGCTTTTCCGTAATGCACGGTGTGCAGGTCCGGATCGATCACCATTTGCCGCGTCGGTGATTGCCGCAGCGACGGGCCGCTCTGTTGATCGTTCAGGATTTGCCAGACCGCGCCCGGTTTAGCGACGCGGTACACCTTGCCGGCGATGGCGGCGTAGCGGTATTTGCTTGTCGGGTCGAAGTAGGTGCCATCAGCCTGGCTCTTGGTAAAGTTCTGCAAGGCCACGGTGGGGGCTTCGAAGGGCTGCAATGTAGTACGCGACGTCGCCGTCGGCCGGATGTCCGCCCATTTTGGGTCCGTCACTGGAGGAATCACCGGCGCCGCATCGGTGGTCGTTTGTTCGGCATTGGCGGAATTCTCCAGCGACAACCGCCCCAGGGAGACCATTTGAACGGCACCGGCAATGAACGCTTGCAAGGCCCTTTGCCAATGATGGTCCTGCAAAGCTTCGGCGGACGCCTCGAAGTCTTTGAAGCTTTGCCACAAGAACGATACGCAGGCGAGTTTGCCCGGCAGCAGTCCGGTAACCAGTCTGATGCCCGAACTGAACAGGTTTTTTATCGCCTCCCAATCCGACTGACCGCTGATCTCGGACTGGCTGGTGAACATCTGTGACAGCAGGCTGACGTTGTCGCTGAACATCTGGCTCAGAAAGTTGCCCGCCAGCGGGGACGAGGCAAGGGTGACTTCGCTCTGTTGTCCAACAGTGGTCTTGGACAGGTTGGCGAACACCGTGCGCTGACTTTCCGGCAATCGGCGAATCAGCAAATCCTGCAGCGGGCCCGGTTGATTGAGCGCTGCGATAACGCTGGCCTCGTTCTCGAACTCACTGAAAACCGCAGTGGGGTGGTAGGGCGCATACAGAACCTGCGGCCCGACCTTGCCGGCACCGGGACCGATCAGGTAGAGGCCCAAGGCTTTCACGGCGTCGGCCCCCGGCGTCTTGATCAACTCCAGCGGCCGGACGATGGCGTGTGCCTCTCGCACGGTGGCCCGGGCGACCGCGTCCGGCATGTCCACGACTTGCCCGATCAGGTCGAAGGCGGCGGCAGACAAGCGTTGCAGCAGTTTCAAGGCATGGGCGTGTTGCAACAACTGCCACGGCAGTTGCCGGACAAAACGCAGCTTTCGGCTGTCTGCATCGGCTCCGGTCAACGCGTCCTTCACCAAGGTGGCGTAGTCGCGCTGGATCTCCAGCGACTGAAGCAGTTGCTGGATGGCTGTCCGGTCGAGACGGTCTGGCAAGGTCTGGCCGGTCGCCGAAGCGATCTTGAATCCGGTCCCTTGAGCGATGTTGATGTGGTTCAGGGCAAACTCGGTCAGGGTTCGAGACGGTCCGGCCAGGGCCAGGTTGGGGGTGATTTCGATCTCGTCAGGGTCTAGCGTCGTGTCGGGGAATCGGCTGGCGAGTAAGGTTTTCAGGCGGGCATGCACGTAGGACGACAGGGTCTGTATCCCGTGCAGATAGTCTTTATCGTCTGTCAAGCTGTGGCGATATTGCTCCAGCAATTCCATGTGCAATTGCTGCTCTTGCACCGGTGCCATGCCAAGCCAGGCCGGCAAGGTCTGCTGTCGCGAGATGCTCTTGGCGATCAGCGTGGCCCGGCGCAAATTGGTGTCGATGACGGTATTGGCAAGCGACTTGAGGGCTTTGTGCTTTTTCTCATCGCCAAGGTCCTGTGTGCGTAGGTGCTCGCAGGTCGACAGAAAGTGATCGATGGCTGATTGCGAGAGGTGCTGCAGGACGTTGCCCTCGATCAATCGCAGGGAGTTGAGTGAATAACGGCCATGGATTTTGCGTTGGGCGACCGTGAGGTTTTCCAGCAGTGCCAGGCGCTTTCGAGGGTCCAGCAGGCGCAGGTTCAGTGCCTGTTTTACGCTCTCGACCGAAACGAAGACCTCCAGCCCTGCCGCCGGCGTCCACAGAATGGCCCGGCCTGAATGCTGATTATCGAGCCCGCCACGCTCGGTCAACACCAGGCAGTTGGACAGCGGCAGCACGTCCTGCTGCCCGGAGCACTCAAGGACCAGTGAGTAAGCGTCTGGCCGGAAGCCGTTGAGCGCGCGGCGATTCTTGCGATTCGGTTGGTCCGGGTTGAGCACGGTATCGACGATCGCTTGTTCGACGTCTCGCAGCTTGGCTTGCAGTACGCGAAGGCTGGCTTCCCCGCGTATCCCGACGGAAAGGGCGTGGGCCAGTCGAGGTTTCATGTTCGCCAGATAGACCCGTTGCAGCGCCAACGAGGCAAGCGGTTGAGCGGCAAAGTCGGCGCGGATCAGCGCCTCCACATCGTTGAAGGTTTTGATGTGCTGGGCGGCGGTGTCTGCCCGCACGGTCGAGGGCTGTTGCTTGCCCGCCAGCACCGGCCGGGTACTCCAGCGCCCATGGGCGTCGAGCGTCAGCAAGCGCTCGCTGAGCATCGAGCGTATGTCCTGCGCCTTGTCGAACAGGGCGTGAATGTCCACGTTGCCGTCGCTGTGACGGAACACCTGCAAGGCGTACTCCATGTTTTGCAGTTGTTTGCAGATGATCGCCTCGAACAGGGTGTTGAATGTCGAACCGGAAATCACTTCCCCTGAGACATTAGGTTTATCGAAGCCGAGGAAGCGATTGCGTTCCTCCAGTGTGAGCAGACCATAGAGTTCGTCCTCGTGACCGGCGGCGCTGAACTTGCTCAGCAACGTGGCTTTGAGGTCCTGATAGTCCTTCAAGACCTGTAGCCCCTGAGTCGGGGTATAGAGGTAGGCATTGGCATTGGCATGGCTGATCATCAACGAGCCGGCCAGCTCGACATAATGCGCCGGGTACTCCCACAGGCGCACGGTTTCCAGCGTCGGGCGCCTGATCGTCGTGGCGGTCGGCTCAATCATGCCGTGCAAGGCCTGGAACTGTTCCGGGCTGATGATTCCGGCTTCGCGTTTGAGCAGTAACTCCGCGCGTGCCTGCTCAGCGATTGCGCGACTGAAAAACCTGCGGCGCGAACCGCCATCCAGTGCGACCGCTCCCCAGTACCGCTGCACTAGCCTGGAAAGCAGCTGATTGAATTTGTTCGAAACGGCTTCTACAGCGGTTTCCCAGTGCTGCTGCTCGGTGCTGGTCGATGTCCTGTCCGGATGGGCAAACTCATGAAGTTCGCCGCTGGGCCAGCGTTGATGGCGGTAGTAAAGCAATACCGCGTCACTCAGCGACAGTGAGCTGCGCCAGCGCCGAGCCGGTTCCTGGTCGGCGTTATCCGGCGCGGGCACTGCGTAGAAATTGACTCGGGTCCGGCGTTGATCCAGGCCCGGAAATGCCGACTGCAGCCACTCATCAAGCATCGTATTGAGCAACGAGGCGAGGGTCGGGAGCATGAGCAATTCATCGAGTATCGCCTGATCGTTGAGTCGTTGCTGGTGCGCGATGGCCGCGCGCTGGTCCTCGAACACGTCACCCTCGACGACCTGGAATGTCACCTGGATCTTGTCGCTGGCAGTCAAGGCTTTACGCTGCGCCAGCGACATCAGTGCCAGTAGCCGATCGTCCTCGGTGGCACTGTTGAGGCGCTGTTCAAGTTGGGTTTTCAGCGTGACAAGACTGTCGAACTTCTTGATGCCGTCGTAAGGGGTGTAAAGGATCAATCCGTTGTCATCCGGCATCAGGCTCAAGACAAAACTGCCGACCAGGGGCGTGGAGTCGATTCCTTCGGCGTGGACCAGGATGTTGTGCGCCAGCATGGGCGGCGTTTGTTGATTGCGCAGTGCCTGGCTGGCCAGTTCCACGTGACCCAGCCATTCGAAGTCCTTGCGGGACAACCCGTGGATTTTGCCAAGGTCGTTCCAGAGTCCGGGTGATTGCAGGGCCTCGGGGAAAAAAAGTGGAGCGGGGGAAGCGGGCATCGTCGAGTCTCTTTCGGGGCGCCGATGAGTGCGCCGGTGGGTAGAGTCTCGAGCCTAAAAAACCTCGAATGGCTAAAGGTGGTAGATAGTTATTACCCGGTTGTCAGGCGTTTGTGACACCGCAATACTCCTCCCGGATGCCACGGCCTCATCTAAAAGTTGACAGGTCGCTCGCCCCGCGTTGTTAATCGGCGGTCTATATACGCTGTTGCCCCCTCCAAAAATTAGTCTGGAGCTTCAGATGTCTGCGCCACACGATCAAGTGTCTACTGTTGTCTCGCAAAACCTGTCCCTCGATGAGCTGACAGCGTTGCTTGAGAAGATATTCCAGCGTCATGGCACCTCGGCCGAGGTCGCTCGGGTGCTGGCTGAAAACTGCGCGGGCGCCGAGCGCGACGGCGCGCACAGTCATGGGGTGTTCCGGATGCCGGGATACGTCTCGACGCTGCAGAGCGGTTGGGTAAACGGCAAGGCCGTACCGGTGGTCGAGGATGTGGCTTCGGGGTTTGTCCGGGTCGACGCCGACAACGGCTTCGCGCAACCGGCCCTCGCCGCCGCACGGGCCTTGCTGGTGGAAAAAGCCCGCAGTGCCGGCATCGCGGTACTGGCGATCCGCAATTCCCACCATTTCGGCGCGTTGTGGCCCGACGTCGAGCCGTTCGCTTATGAGGGGCTGGTAGCGCTCAGTGTGGTCAACAGCATGACGTGCGTCGTCCCGCATGGCGCCGACCGACCGTTGTTTGGCACCAACCCGATCGCCTTTGCGGCGCCGCGGGCCGACGGTGATCCGATTGTCTTTGACCTGGCCACCAGTGCCATTGCCCATGGTGACGTGCAGATTGCCGCGCGCAAGGGTGAGCGGTTGCCACCCGGCATGGGCGTGGACAGCCTTGGTCAGCCGACCCAGGATCCGAAGGCGATCCTCGAAGGTGGCGCGTTGCTGCCGTTCGGCGGGCACAAGGGCTCGGCGCTGTCGATGATGGTGGAGTTGTTGGCGGCGGCCCTGACCGGAGGCAATTTTTCTTTCGAGTTCGACTGGAACAACCATCCCGGCGCCAAGACCCCATGGACCGGGCAATTGCTGATCGTGATCGATCCTTCCAAGGCGGCGGGCCAGAGCTTCGCCGAGCGCAGCCAGGAGTTGGTGCGGCAGATGCACGGGGTGGGTTTGAAGCGCTTGCCGGGTGATCGGCGTCATCAGCAACGCGCGAAATCGGCGACGGCGGGTATTGCCCTGGATGAGCAGACACTGGCCAATCTGCGGAAACTGGCGGGGCTTTGATCCTGGAATAACACCCCCGATCAATGTAGGAGCGAGCTTGCTCCGGGCGGCGTTCCGACGATAGCGGTAGAGCAGGCACATCGATGTTGAATGTGCCGCCGCCATCGCGAGCAAGGCCGCTCCTACAGGTTCAAGGGTGACCGGAATTCAGCGGCGGGCCAGCAGCAACCCGACCACCAGGCCAAACCCGGCAGAAACCGCAACGGTTTGCCATGGATGGCCGCCAATGTAGGTTTCGGTGGCGTCGACCGCAGGTTTGGCCCGATCACGCACACTGGTGACCGAGTCCCGGGCCAGCTGGAGTTTCTGGGCAATCTGCCCGCGGAGCGTCTCGGCTTCCTCTCCCACCAGGGAGGCACTGCTTTTCAGCAGCTTCTCCGACTCTTCTATCAGCGCCGATAACTCACTGAATGCCTGATCCTTGATTTGATCTTCGGCGACTTGTGCGGCGGTTTTCCGGGCCATTTAAGGACTCCTTGCAGGTAAGTGGACAGTGAACAATGGAGTGCGCCGCGATTGAAAAAGTTGCAGCGACTTTTCCCACGGACTTGATCCTGCAAAAATCCGGCGCAGGACGATTCATCCTACAGTGTAAGATGTCGCCTATTTTACGCAGCAGGAAATTCCCATGAGCTTCAATCTGGCCGACAAACCCCTTGCCGAGCGCGCTGCGCTTGAAGATGAGAAATCACGTCTGTTCGAACTCTGGCAAACCAACCTGGGCAAAGCCAAGGGCGAAGCCGCACGGTTGTTTGGCGAGCGCGCCAAACGCAAAGGCAAATGGGCCGAGTGGGTCCGCGCCGAACTGGATGGCATGTCGCCGCCGGAGTTCTCGAACATGGTGCGCAGTGAAGTCAATCGCCTGATGGCGGCCAATAAGTAACGCCTAGGCAAAACTCGCGACGATCGCTTCACGCACTTTCAGCACCACCGGATCGAGCTGGGTGCTGGTACGCCAGCCCAGTTCGATCGGGTAGCGCGGTAGCGCCAAAGGGCAGGGCAGCAGCGCCAGCCCTGTGAGCGCCGCGATGCTTCGGGCAGCGTGGGCCGGGATGGTCGCCACCGCCTGACTGCCCTTGAGCAGATGCGGCAATGCCGCAAAATGCGTGGTCGAGGCACAGACCCGCCGGCTCAAACCGACCGCCGCCAGGCCTTCGTCGGTGATCCCGATGAATCCACCCGACGACACCAGAATGTGTTCGCGGGCCACGAACTCCTCAAGACTGATGTGCTGCTGGCCCTCGACCAGGCTGAGTGGATCGACCAGGCACAGGTAGCTTCCTTCACCCAGCACCTGACGACTGAGCAAGCGTTCGGCAAACCCGCCGGCGGTAATCGCCAGATCGATGCTGCGGTCCATAAGCGCCTGCGCGACGATCTGGCTGTGGGTCTGGCGAAAGATCAGGCGCAGTTTTGCTGCGCTGCGGGCAATTTCCTCGATCAACCGTCGGCCGTAGGCAATCTCGAAATCATCGGACATGCCCACCGTCACGGCGCGCCCGTCGTAATGGTTGGCCGTCGGGTCGACCATGGCCAGGCTCTGCCGGCATTTGTTCAGCGCATCGCTGACCACCGGTTTCAATTGATTGGCTTTGAGCGTTGGCGCGAGGCCACGACCGGTGCGCACGAAAAGCGGATCGCCATACACCTCGCGCAGCCGGCGCAACGCCGCACTGACTGCCGATTGCGTGACGCCCAGGCGCAGGGCGGCGCGACTGGCGCTGGACTCCTCATGCAGGGCTTCGAAGACTTTGAGCAAGTTGAGGTCGACGTCGGTGATATTCATTTGATTCATATCATTCAGCAGTGAATGGGGCTTTATTCATGATTGCGTGAGGCCGGAGAATCAGCAACACCTGATGTGAATGGAGTGACCGCGATGCCCAAATTAATTGTTGCCGCCCTGCAAATTGGCGCCTTGCCCGGTGGCAAGGGCGAAACCCTGGAACAGATCCTGTCGTATGAAAACGCAATCATCGAATCCGCCGCTGCGCTGGTGGTGATGCCCGAAGCCTTGCTGGGCGGTTATCCGAAAGGTGAGAGCTTTGGCACGCAATTGGGCTACAGATTGCCCGAGGGCCGCGAAACCTTCGCCCGCTATTTCGCCAACGCCATTGATGTACCTGGGGTGGAGACGGAAGCGCTGGCCGGATTGTCGGCGCGCACGGGCGCCAACCTGGTCATCGGCGTGATCGAGCGTGCTGGCAGCACCTTGTACTGCACCGCGCTGTACTTCGACCCGCAGGCCGGGTTGGTCGCCAAGCACCGCAAACTGATGCCCACCGGCACCGAGCGCCTGATCTGGGGCAAGGGCGATGGTTCGACCCTGCCGGTGATCGACAGCCAGGTCGGGCGGATTGGTGCGGTGGTGTGCTGGGAAAACATGATGCCGTTGCTGCGCACTGCGATGTACGCCAAAGGCATTGAAGTATGGTGCGCGCCGACCGTGGACGAACGGGAGATGTGGCAGGTCAGCATGCGCCATATTGCCCATGAGGGCCGCTGCTTTGTGGTCAGCGCCTGCCAGGTCCAGGATTCGCCGCAAGCCCTGGGCGTGGACATCGCCAACTGGCCGGCGCAGCGACCGCTGATTGCCGGTGGCAGCGTGATCGTCGGTCCCATGGGCGACATTCTGGCCGGACCGTTACGTGACGGGCCAGGTTTGCTCACGGCTGAAATCGACACCGATGATCTGGTCCGCGCCCGTTACGACTACGACGTGGTGGGCCACTATGCGCGTCCGGATGTATTCGAGTTGACGGTGGATGAACGGGCCAAGCCCGGTGTGAAATTCAGCGCATGACACCTGCAGGAGCGAGCTTGCTCGCGATCACGGAGGCGCATCCAACACGTTTGTTGACTGTTCCAACGCTATCGCAAGCAAGCTCGCTCCTACATTTGAGTGGCGGAGTTACAAGTGTCGGTATTCATTCGCCGAGGAAATGATGAGTCAGCGTTGCTCGAGCCACTCGGTTCGGGTGATTTCCCAGACATCTTTCGGAAATCGTCCACCCACAAAATCGCCCACCTCGGTGTGGATGAGGCGCATGCCGGTACGCTCGGAAAGTTTGCGCGAAGCAATATTCGGCGCCGCTTTGGGCACGCGCAACACGTCACGACCCAGGGTTTCAAACCAGTACCGGGTCACCGCCTCAGTCGCTTCGGTCATTAGTCCCTGACCTTGCCATTGCGGTCCAAGCCAGAATCCGCGGTTGTTGTCCTGTTCATTCATCAGGCTGATATTGCCGATCAATTGCCCGGGGGCCGACTTCAAACGGATCGACCAATGCCATTCCTCGCCCCGGGCGATTGCCGGCAGGGCGATGTTTCGCAAGTAAATGAACGCTCCATCGGCGGGATAGGGCCATGGCACCAAGACGTTCAGGTAGCGCACCACTTCCCAGTGCGGGAATTGTTGCTGGATGGCTTCGGCATCGGCCAGTTCCAGCGGACGCAGAATCAGGCGCTCTGTGGAAAGCGTGGGGGTGGCTTCCATGTTCTTTATCGCTCCTTGAAATCGTGCTTACCGGCTGCCGGTCATCGGCCCCGGCAGGCTGAGTTTGCCACTGTCCACGAAACGCGTGGTGCCGAACAGGCCACCGGCCAACTTGCCGCGCAGGACGTAGGGCAGATTGTTCAGGGTTTGTACCTGGCTCAACCCAATGGTCTGCCGCAGCACCGAGAAGGCCGACACGCTGACCGGCACGGTCAACACGGTCTCGGAATAGCGCGAAATTGAACCGGACTGATCGCTGACCCCGGAGGCGAAGGGTTGACCGTTGATTTCCAGGTCCAGTGCCACGCCGTTGTAGTTGACGTTGGTGCCATTGGGGTTCTGCACGCGGATCTTCACGGCGAAACGAACTTCCATATCCTGGCCTTGCAGCGGCTGGATGCCGACGACGTTGACGTTCAGCGGATCGCTGTTGGGGAAGGAGCTACAGGCGCTCAGGCAGAGCATCAGGAGGGAAAGAAGGACCGCTTGGACACTGCGCATTGACGTGCTCTCGTGGAGAAAAGGGCTGAACCACCAGCGACTCAGCCCTTGAGCGCGATCTAGCGGTTCAACTGTGCGACACCCGCAGGCGTTTGGGGTTCACCCCGGGGCGAGACATCGGGATTCTGCATCACTTGCAGTACCGAGGCCTCGGGGTCGAACTCGTCCTCTTCCAGCTCGATGAACTCTTCAGGCAGGAAGATATTCAGAACGATAGCGCACAGCGCGCCGACGGTGATGGGCGACTCGAAAATGTTGTGCAGGGCCTGGGGCAGTTCACGCAGGACTTGTGGCACTGCCGCCACGCCGAGGCCCATGCCCAGGGAAATCGCCACGATCAGCATGTTGCGCCGGTGCAGTCCGGCTTCGGCGAGGATCTTGATACCGGCCACCGCCACCGTGCCGAACATCACCAGCTCGGCGCCGCCGAGCACCGGTTTGGGCATCAGTTGCAGCACCGCGCCGATCATCGGGAACAACCCCAGCAGCACCAACAGGCCGGCAATGAAAAACGCCACGTAACGGCTGGCCACGCCGGTGAGCTGAATCACGCCGTTATTCTGCGCGAAGGTCACCATCGGCATGCTGTTGAACACCGCCGCCATGGCCGAGTTGAGGCCGTCGGCCAACAGCCCGGACTTGATGCGGCGGATATACACCGGGCCTTTGACCGGCTGCCGGGAAATCATCGAGTTGGCCGTCAGATCACCCGCCGCTTCCAGTGGCGACACCAGGAAAATCACCGCCACCGGCACGAACGCCACCCAATCGAACGAAAACCCGTATTTGAACGGTACCGGCACGCTCATCAGCGGCACGGCGGGCAGGCTGGCGAAGTCGACGTGGCCCAACAGCCAGGCGACCCCGTAGCCCAGGGTCAGGCCAATGACAATGGCGCCAAGACGCAGGAACGGCACATCAACCCGGTTCAGCACCACGATCGTCCCGAGCACCAGCGCGGCCAGGCCCAGGTGGCTGGCTGCACCCAGGTCGCTGGCGCCGAAACCGCCGGCGATGTCGGTCATGGCGACCTTGATCAGCGACAGCCCCATGAGCGTGATGATCGTGCCGGTCACCACCGGGGTGATCAGCATGCGCAGTTTGCCGATGAACTGGCTCAACACCACTTCGATGAACGCGGCGAAAAAGCACACGCCGAAAATCGTCGAGAGGATTTCATCGGTGCCGCCCCCTCGGGCCTTGACCATGAAGCCGGCGCTGAGGATGACGCTGATGAACGAAAAACTGGTGCCTTGCAGGCACAGCAGGCCGGAACCTACCGGCCCGAATCGCCGCGCCTGAACGAAGGTGCCCAGGCCCGAGACGAACAGGGCCATGCTGATCAGGTAAGGGATTTCGCTTTGCAGGCCCAGGGCGCTGCCCATGATCAGCGTCGGGGTGATGATGCCGACGAAACTGGCGAGCACATGTTGCAGGGCGGCGAAGACGGTGGCGGTCAGATGCGGGCGATCGTTGAGGCCATAGATCAGGTCGTTGTGGCGCGGGGCAGGCGGTTTTTCAGAAGCAGTCATGGGGTTGTGCAAGCCAGGAGGCGGGCCGGGTCAGAAAATGGAGGCGCAGGATGCCAGAAAGCCCCTTTTGTGGCGAGCAAAGCCCCCGAAACCCCGCACAACCTGTGGGAGATTCTATGTTTGGGGGGAAC
>Ga0302262_10000131_pt1 | contig 31046 bp, 10 predicted proteins | sample II_Fen_E3_4_FD_194557 | JGI IMG/M metagenome (GOLD analysis project Ga0302262, IMG submission 194557) | Peat permafrost microbial communities from Stordalen Mire near Abisko, Sweden - II_Fen_E3_4 | ecosystem: Environmental > Terrestrial > Soil > Wetlands > Permafrost | place: Sweden: Abisko...
CGCGGGCTAAAGGCGCTCGCGAGCAAGGTCAGGAACAGTTTGCTATGAAGACCGATGATCTGATCAACACCCTGTCCGCCGATGTGCCGCCCGTGCCGCGCCATGCGCTTTCGCGCCGGTTGCTGGCGGGGCTGGTGCTGGGCGGCTGTGTCACGGTGCTGGCGGTGGCGGGCCTGCTGGGCTTCCGCCCCGATCTGTGGATCGCGATGCACGGGCATACGTTCTGGGTCAAATGGCTCTACACTGGCAGCCTGGCCCTGTGCGCCAGTATGGCGACAGCGCGGCTGGCGCGGCCCGATGCCGGGGCGATGGGCTGGTTGTGGGTGGCCTGCCTGCCGGTGCTGGGTCTGGCGGTGATCAGCGTGCAGGAACTGGCCTCGGTGCCCTCCTCGCAATGGCTGGGCATGTGGCTGGGGGCAAGCTGGAAAGTGTGCTCCAAAAATGTGTTCCTGCTTTCCGCGCCGATCTTTGGCGGGCTGCTATGGTCCTTCCGCCGTCTGGCGCCCACGCGGCTGCGGCTGGCCGGGGCCACGGCAGGGCTGACGGCGGGGGCATGGGGTGCCACGCTCTATTGCCTGCATTGCCCGGAAAGCTCGGCCATCTTCGTGCTGACATGGTATTCGCTGGGCATTGCGCTGGCGGCGCTGGTGGGGGCGATGCTGGGGCCGAAATTGTTGCGCTGGTGAATGTAACCATTCCCCGCGCTGCCCCGAATAGCATGGGCCATCACGGCTCATCTTCAGGAGTTTTCCCCATGCAGACCACCATCAAAAAGACCACTTTCGCCGCCGCCGCCGCCCTGATCGCCATCACCTCGGCCGCCACCAGCACCCCGGTTTTCGCCGCCCACAGCGCCAAGGTCGCCTGCTATGGCGTCAATGCCTGCAAGGGCCAGTCCGACTGCAAGAGCGGCAACCACGATTGCAAAGGCCAGAACACCTGCAAGGGTCAGGGCTTCAAGGATCTGAGCAAGTCGGCCTGCGTGAAGGCCGGTGGCAGCCTGACCGCCCCCAAGTAAGCCCCCAAGTAAGCTTGCCCCGCGCCGACCGCTTCCGTCCTTCATGCGGTCGGCGCCCTTTGCCTTTTTCAGGATCAGCCCATGCCCGCCCCCCGCTTTGGCCTAGGCCTGCGCAAACCGCATTACGCCGATTTCCTCGCAAGCCCCCAGCCGGTGGATTTCATCGAGGTCATCTCGGAAAATTTCATGATCCCCGGCGGCCGCCCGCGCGAGATCTTGCGCCACATGCGCGAAACCTATCCGGTGGCGCTGCATGGCGTCTCCATGTCGGTGGGATCGGCGGATGGGCTGCGCGGCGATTATCTCGCCCGGCTGCGCGCGCTGGTAGAGGAAATCGACCCTTTCATCATCTCCGATCATCTGTGCTGGACCCGCCATGGCGCGCATAATTCGCATGATCTCTTGCCCTTGCCCTATACGGATGAGGCGCTCGATGTGGTCTGCGCCAATGTGGCCCGCGCGCAGGATGCGCTGGGCCGCAAGATGCTGATCGAAAACCCGTCGAGCTATATCGCCTTTGCCGATAGCGACATGAGCGAGTGGGATTTCCTCACCCGCCTGACCGAGCGCACCGGCTGCGGCCTGCTGCTCGATGTCAACAATATCCATGTCAGCGCCACCAACCATGGCTTCTCCAGCGCCGCTTATCTGGCCGGCGTGCCGTTCGATCATGTCGAGCAGATCCACCTTGCCGGGCATACGCGCAGCGACGATCTGTTGATTGACACCCATGATCAGCCTGTGCCCGATCCGGTCTGGGCATTGCTGCGCGTGGCGCTGGCCCGCGCGCCGGGCGCGGCGGTGATGATCGAGCGCGACGACGCGATCCCGCCCTTGCCCGATTTGCTGGCCGAGCTGACTATAGCCCGCGCGATAGCCTCAGAGGTAGCCTGCCCATGCGCCTGACCGATCTGCAACGCGATTTTCTGGGCTGGCTGGCCAGCGGAGACGACGAAGCCGCCGCGCGCCTGCCGCTGGCCGATCCACGCGGGCTGCGCGTCTATCAAAACAACTATCGCGGCGCCCTGATGGCCTGCCTTGCCGAGAGTTTCCCCCAAACGCTGCTATGGCTGGGCGAAGCCGCGTTTGAAGGCGCCGCCGCGCGCCATATCGATCGCGTGCCACCCAGCAGCTGGACGCTGGATGATTACGCGCGCGATTTCCCCGAGAGCCTGTGCGAGGATTACCCCTATGATCAGGAAGTAGGCGAGTTGGCGCGGATCGAACTGGCGCTCTCGCAAACCTTTATTGCGGCGGATGCGCGACCGCTCCAGCTCGACCAAATGGCCCATGTCGATTGGGATAGGGCGATATTGCAAACCATTCCGGCGCTGGTCATCCTGCCATTGCAAACCAATGCCGCCGATATCTGGATCGCGCTGGCCGAGGATCTGCCCCCCCCCGCGACACAATGGGCCAAGGCGCAAAGCCCGCTGTTGGTTTGGCGGCTGGACGCATTATGCCGTTTGCGCTCTATCGATGCCGACGAGGCAGCCATGCTCGCGTGCATGGCCGATGGCGTGCCCTTTGCTGATCTATGCGCAACAGCCATCGCACAATGGGGCGAAGAAGAAGGGTTGACCCGCACCGGGCAAGGACTGTCGCGATGGGTCGGCGATGGGCTGATCACAGTGCTCGAACAATAAGCAAGCATCGTCTTTCCATCAGCCAAGCTCGACAATCCAGCCTTCCCTTCCAGGAGGCGCCCCAGCAGCCAATGGAACAGGCCGCCGGTCATCTCTACCCCCCATCTTCGCCGACTGTCCTCACCTTTAAGGCCCAAGGCCTCCAGAAACCTAGAGGCTGTTCAGCCAAGGAATAATAGGCCCTGTGCGCCGCGCATCTTGCGTCCAAAACACCCGCAGCAATCGCCCCCACATCTATGATAAATTTCAATCTGTTCGCAGAAGTTCGTATTGGAGATGTGGCAAATCCCCGCTTAGTTCAGCGTCCCACCAGTCGGGAGGAGGGACCTGAAGGCTCTTAGGCCGCCTTTGCGGCTGCAACAGGGGAAACACCATGAGCTTTCTAACCGCGCCAACGAGCGCCTTTGCCAAACATCTTGCCGCCTCCTGCGCGCTCGTCGCGCTGGCCCCTGCCCTTGCGCTGGCGAATGAAGCGCCTGCTGAACCAGCCTCCGCGCCCGATGGCGCCGCGATCATCGTCACCGGCACGCGCCAGACCGGGCGCACGGTGACCGAAAGCCTCGCTCCGATCGATGTGCTCTCCGCCAAGGATTTTCAGGCCAGCGGCAAGCAATCGGTGCGCGATCTGCTGGGCACGCTGGTCCCCTCGATCAACATCTCGAATAGCGGCGCAGGCGCCAGCTTCGCGGTAAAAACGCTCTCGCTGCGCGGGCTGGCCAGCGATCATGTGCTGGTGCTGGTCAACAAGAAGCGCCGCCACAACACCGCAACGATGTTCATCAACGGCAGTACGCAAAATGGCCAGTCGCCTGCCGATCTTGATCTGATCCCCTCGAACAGCATCGCCCGCATCGAAGTGCTGCGCGATGGCGCCTCGGCGCAATATGGTTCAGATGCGATTGCGGGCGTGGTCAATATCATCCTCAAGGATGATCTGTCGGGCGGCGCCTCTGTGCTGGGCGGCACCACGGCCGATGGCGGCGGGGAAACCAGTCGCGTCTCCATCGACAAGGGCTTCGCGCTGGGCGATGCGCGGCTTCACCTCTCGGCGGAAAGCTGGCTTCAGGCGCGCACTGTGCGTTCTGCCCCCAACCCCGGCCAATTTTATGCCCGTGTCGGCCAGCTTTACTCCTCCACAACCGGCGCGCTCGACCCGCGCGAGGCGACCGTCAACCGCAACGTCAACCGCGCAGGCCAGCCCGCCAGCGAGGGCTTCAATCTGGGCTATGACCTCACCGTGCCGCTGGGCGGGATCGAGGCCTACAGCTTTGGCACCTTCAGCCATCGCCATAATGACGCCTGGCTGACCACCCGCCTGCCCGATGCGCCCAACAATATCCCTGAAATCTACCCGAACGGCTATGCCCCGCATCTGCATGTCAGCGATCACGACTATCAGGTGACCGCGGGGATCAAGAGCGCCAAAAACGCGAGCATCAGCTTCGATCTGTCCACCAGCTATGGCCGCAACCTGGCCTCCTATGTCGAGACCACCGCGCTCAACGCCTCGCTCGGGCCGCTCAGCCCGACCACCTTTTACATCGGGCGCGTAAAAAGCACCGAATGGACCACCAATCTCGATATCCAGAAGGATCTTGACATCGGCCTCGCCAAGCCGCTCTCGCTGGCGGCCGGCGCGGAATATCGCCAGAACAGCTATGGCATCGATGCGGGCGAACCAGCCTCCTATATCGATGGCGGCTATAAATCGACCACAGGCGCCAATGCCGGTGTGCTGCGCACCAGCGGCTCGCAGGGCGTAACCGGCTTTGCCCCCACCTCGGCGGGCCTATGGAAGCGCAACGCGTGGAGCCTCTATCTCAACGCCGAGCAGAAAATCGTGCAGGGCGTGGATATCGCGCTGGCGGGCCGCCACGAGGACTATTCGGACTTCGGCACCACCGACACCGGCAAGGCCTCGCTCCGCCTCGAACCGGTGCGCGGCTTTGCCCTGCGCAGCACCGCCAGCACCGGCTTCCGCGCCCCCACGCTGCAACAGGAGCATTATTCCTCGGCCAGCACGATCAATGTGGGCGGGGTGCTGCTGCCGGTTTCGGCGCTGCCGGTGGATTCGGTCGCGGGCATCGCGCTGGGCGCCAAGCCGCTCAAGCCCGAGCGCTCGGTTAACTATTCGCTGGGCTTCGTGTTCACTGCCATCCCGCGCTTCACGCTGACGGTGGATGCCTATCAGATCAAGATCAAGGACCGCATTCTGCTCTCCTCCACACTGCAAGGCACCACGGTGCGCAATGTGCTGGCGGCGGCAGGGATCACCTCCTCGGCGGGCGGGTTCTATTTCTCGAACTCGACCGACACCCGCACCCGCGGTGTGGATATCGTGGGCACCTACAAGGCCGATCTGGGCAATCTGGGCACCGCCAACATCAGCCTCTCGGGCAATTTCACGGACACGGTCTTCACCCGCGTCGATGATGCGCCCGCCGTGCTCAAAGCGGCAGGCTTGGTGCTGATCGGGCGAGATCGCATTGGCGATTTCACCAAGGGCACCCCGCGCAACAAGTTCATCGCCAATGTCGCATGGAAAAAAGGCCCTGCCACACTGAACCTGCGCGCCACGCGCTATGGCTCGGTCACACAGGTCAACGCCAGCGCCACCGGACTTGATGCGACCATCGACCCCAAGGTGATCGTCGATCTCGATGCCAGCTACAAGCTGCAGAATGGCATCAAGCTGGCGGTGGGTGCGAACAATCTGTTCAACATCTATCCCAACCAGTTGCCCGCCTCGCTGCAAGGCAATGGCTTCACACTCTACAATGCCTATTCTCCGTATGGCGTCAGCGGCGGGTTCTATTACGCTCGCCTGAGCTTCGCCTTCTGATGACAGAGGGGGAGCGTCCCATGGCGCTCCCCCTCCTTTTCCTACCCTGACAAAACCGGAGATTACCCGATGAAGACCGGCTCGCGACTTGCCCTCCACCTTGCCTCGGCGCTTTGCCTGTCGCTGGCCTCTCACACGGCGATGGCGGCCCCCGCCAATCTGCCGCCTCCGGGCGGTGAAAAGCCGGTCAGCTTCGATGTCCATGCCGGAACCTCCTATGCCGTGGCTGTCTCGCCCGACGGGCAATGGCTGGCTTTCGACCTTCAGGGCAGCCTCTGGGTGATCCCCGCCAAGGGCGGCGAGGCCAAGCGGATCACCGACTATTTCAACGACGCGCATCTGCCAACATGGTCCCCCGATGGCTCGCGCATCGCCTATTATGCCTTCCGCGACGGCGATTATGACCTGTGGACCGCCCGCCCCGATGGCAGCGACGCGCGCCAGCTCACCCATGGCGAATTCGACGACCGCGAGCCAAGCTGGTCGCCCGATGGCAAGACCATCGCTTTCGCCAGCGAACGCGGCGGCGGCTATGACATCTGGACGATCGACATCGCCAGCGGCGCGCTGACGCAATTGACCAAGGGCGCCCGCGAGGATCGCGCGCCCGCATGGTCCGCCGACAGCGCCACCATCGTCTTTTCCGCCAGCGAGGCGGGCAAGACCGCGATCTATTCCGTGCCCGCCAAGGGCGGCGAAGCCAAGCTGCTGAGCGCCGCACCCGCCGGTGTGCGCTATGACAGCCCCTCTCTCAGCCCCAAGGGCGAACTGGCCTATATCGTCGCCGATGCCGAAGGCAGCCATCTGAGCATCGACGGCAAGACCGTGTCGGGCAAGGAAAACGCCTTCCCCTTCCGCGCCACATGGGCGGGCGGCGATGCCTATTACATCTCCGACGGCCTGATCCGCCGCCGCAGCGGCGCTAAGCTGGCCACGATCCCCTTCACCGCCCGGCTAGAGGCCACCCGCCCCGTCTACACCCGCGCCACGCGCGATTTCACCTCCACCGCGCCGCGCCGTGTGCTGGGCATCCAGCATCCCACCCTCTCGCCCGATGGCGAAAAAATCGCCTTTGTCGCGCTGGGCGATCTCTATGTCGCCTCCACCAAGGGCGGCAAGCCCGAGCAATTGACCCATGACGCAGCGCTCGAAGCCGATGCGGCATGGTCGCCCGATGGCAAGAGCCTTGCCTATACGTCCGACAAGGGTGGCGGCCTGCCCCAGATCTGGGTGCGCGATCTGGCCACCGGCAAAGACCGGCAGGTAACCAACAGCCCCAACCAGCCCTTGGGCGCGGCATGGTCGCCCGATGGCTCGCGCATCGCCTTCCTCGATACCGATGGCCGCTGGGGCGTGGCGGGTCTGGCCGTGGTCGATGTGGCCAGCGGCGCGCTCACCCGGCTGCAACCCAGCCTGCCGCAGCCGGGCAAGCCGACATGGTCCCCCGATGGCCGCTATGTCGCGCTGGCCCTGTCCAAGCCCTATTCCTCCAGCTTCCGCGAGGGCAATAACCAGATCTGGATGGTGCCCAGCGACGGCAATGGTGCCCCCTTCTGGCGCGATGCCGACAAAGCCTCGCTCGATACGCGCGGCGGCGGCGGCCCCGTGTGGTCGCCCAACGGGCAGAAGATGGCCGCCATTCAGGATGGTCTGCTGAAAGTCTGGCCCGTGGCCCCCGATGGCACCGCGCTGGGCACGCCGCGCGCCTATACGTCGGAAATCTCGCATTACCCGACATGGAGCGGCGATAGCCAATCCATCCTGTTCCAGGCGGCGGACAAGCTGAAGATCGTGGCCCTGGAAACCGGCGTCATCCGCGAGGTGCCGCTCGATTTCACCTATACGCTGGCGATCCCCCAAACGCGGATCGTGATCCACGCAGGTGCGCTGGTCGATGCGGTGAAAGATGCGACACAGGCCGACAAGGACATCGTGATCGCAGGCAACCGCATCGAAGCCATCCTGCCCCATGATCCCAAGAATTACGCGGGCGCCGACAAGGTGATCGAGGCCCCCACCCTCACCGCCATCCCCGGCCTGATCGACCATCACGCCCATGCGCAAAAGGATTTCGGCGCCAATCTGCATCTGGCATGGCTGTCCTATGGCATCACCACGGTGCGCGATCCGGGCAACCAGCCCTATGACGGGATCGAGGATCGCGAGGCCGCCGAGGCCGGTGTGCGCATCGGCCCGCGTATCTACACCACCGGGCCGCTGCTCGAATGGCGGCGCGTATTCTATCGCATGGGCGTGGCGGTATCCGGCCCCGCCCATCTGGAGCGCGAGATCGCCCGCGCGCAGGCGCTGAAATATGATTTGATCAAGAGCTATGTCCGCATGCCCGATTTCGGCCAGCGCCGTCTGGTCGAAGCCGCGCATGGCATGGGCGTGCCGGTGGCCACGCATGAGATCTTCCCCGCCGCCTACACCGGCGTCGACAATACCGAGCATCTGGGCGCCACCAGCCGCCGCGGTTTTTCGCCCAAGCAAGGCCCGCAGGGGCGCGTCTACGAGGATGTGATCCAGCTCTTCGGCCGTTCTGGCCGCACGCTGACGCCGACCAATTTCGGCGCGATCAACACCTTCATTGCCAAACACCCCGAGGCCCGCAGCGATCCGCGTCTGGCGCTTTATCCCGAATGGGCGCGCAAGACGGTGAGCGAGGGCGAGGCGCTGCCGCCCGCGCTCACCGCGATGCAGGCGGGGCAATTGGTCGGGCTAAAGGCGATCCGCGATGCGGGCGGGCTGATCGCGGCGGGCACAGACACGATGATCGCGCCCAATCTTCAAGCCGAAATCTCCTCCTATGTCGATGGCGGCTTCACCCCGTTTCAGGCACTGCAAACCGCGACAGTCAATGCCGCCAAGGCGCTCAACCTGAACGCGGGCACGATCGAGCCGGGCAAGCTGGCGGACATCGTGCTGATCGAAGGCGATCCGCGCAAAGATATCAGCGCCACCTTCCGCGTGAAGCAGGTCATCACCAATGGTCGCGCCTTCACCGTGGAAGACCTGCTCGCCAAGGCGCAGCGCAAGCCATAAGCCAAAGGGCAGCCTGCTACCCATGCGGCCAACCTGCTAGCTAGCCTGCCCATTACCGCATGAGCTTGAAATTTCCCCTTGGGCCTGCGCGTCCGCCCTCCTAAAGGGGCCTACGAACGCCTTCCCAAGGGGACCTGATGATGACCGCCCACACCGCCTTGCCCACCGGCCTTGACCTGCGCGCCGAAATCAACCGCCTGCGCAAAGAGAAAAACGCGGTCATCCTCGCGCATTATTACCAAAAGCCCGAGCTGCAAGACATCGCCGATTTCGTGGGCGACAGCCTCGAACTCAGCCGCAAGGCCGCCGAAACCGACGCCGATGTGATCGCCTTCTGCGGCGTCAAATTCATGGCCGAGGTGGCCAAGATTCTCAGCCCGCAAAAGACCGTCATCCTGCCCGACCTCAACGCCGGGTGCAGCCTCGAAGACGCATGCCCCCCCGCCCGCTTCAAGGCCTTTCGCGAAGCCCACCCGGATCATATCGCGCTGACCTACATCAACTGCTCGACCGAGGTGAAGGCGCTGTCCGACATCATCGTCACCAGTTCCAGCGCGGAAAAGATCCTCGCCCAAATCCCGGCGGATCAAAAGATCATCTTCGGCCCCGACCGCCATCTGGGCGGCTATCTGTCGCGCAAGTTCAACCGTCCCATGCTGCTCTGGCCCGGCGTGTGCATCGTGCATGAAGCCTTCAGCGAGACCGAGCTGCTCAAGCTCAAGGCGCAGCACCCCACAGCGCCGATTGCCGCCCACCCCGAATGCCCGCCCACCATTGTGGACCACGCCGACTATGTGGGCAGCACCAGCGGCATCCTGAATTACGCCAAGACCATCGAGGCCGACACGCTGATCGTCGCGACCGAACCGCATATCATTCACCAGATGCAGCTCGCCATCCCCAACAAGACCTTCATCGGCGCGCCGGGCGCAGACGGCAATTGCAACTGCAACATTTGCCCCTACATGGCGCTCAACACTCTGGAAAAACTCTATATTTCCCTGCGCGACCTGACTCCGCGCATTGAGATAGAGGAAAGCCTGCGCCTGCAGGCCAAAGCCAGCCTCGACCGCATGCTCGACATGGCCAGCGGCACGATCGGCCAAGGCGATCTAGGCGCCCGCTAATCAGAGACAGTTTACGGCAGAGCGTTTGCCTCCCCATGAAAAATGCCGCCTCGGGTATCCTCCGAGGCGGCATGATCAAGTGTCAGACAGAATCTCTCACATCGCCATCATCAGCGATCCGCCTGACCCGGATCGCTTTCCATGGCGGATCAAGGCGGTCATTCTTAACAAGAATAGCCTCAACCTCCTCAAACTCCTCTAATTCCAGAGCTTCACTCAAGCTGAGAGGAAAATAGACATTTTCGTCATTATCCACCCTGATACCAAAAGCACCCATACCCTGATCGCTTTTAGTAATTATGCACACTGATTTGACAGCCATTTTTCATCCGTTTTGATTTGAGACAATCCATAGATTTTTAATTGATTTTCAGATTTTTAGCCAATTCTCCAAAAATTCACCACACATTGACACTGTCATGATAAAAAGCTTCATTCCCGCTGAAGCCTCAAGCACATAGCTCGCACCTGACAAGTTTCAAGAGCAAGGCTTTCTCCATTGCGCAATAATACCATCGTCATAGAGGCAAGCTATGCCCTCAAAACAGGGGTCGAAAGCCAAAGCCCATAATTATCAATGTCCAAGTGGCCGGCTCAGGCACCGCAATTGCCATAGAACCACACATCGCTCGTGCTCCAAGCATCATCACTCAGCGCCTGATCAAGCAAAGGTGCTCGAATTAGGGCGTAGACCAAGCGAAAGTCCTGCTAGGCACAGATAAACAATCCCTACCCCTTCACACGCCACAGCCCCGCCCCATATCAAGCCTATGAGCAATCCCCTCTTCACCCCCCTCGCCCTGGGCGACATCCTCGCCCCCAACCGCATCCTGCTGGCGCCGCTCACGCGGGCCCGCTCTGATCGCGCTGGCCTCGCCAACCCCCTGATGGCAGAATATTATGCCCAGCGCGCCAGCGCTGGCCTGCTGATCACCGAGGCCACCGCCATCAGCCTAGAGGGCCACGGCTGGCCCAATGGCCCCGGCCTCTACACCGCAGAACAGACCGAAAGCTGGAAACAGGTCACCGCCGCCGTGCATGCCAAGGGCGGCCGTATCATCGCCCAGCTCTGGCACATGGGCCGCGTCGCCCATTCGGCCAACACCGGCCTCCAGCCCGTCTCCGCCAGCGCCACGACCGCGCCGGGCGATGCCCATACCTATGATGGCAAGAAGCCCTACGAACAGGCCCGCGCGCTCGAAACCTCGGAAATTCCCCGCCTGCTGGCCGATTACCGCGCCGCCGCCGAAAACGCCAAGGAAGCCGGCTTTGACGGCGTCCAGCTTCACGCTGCCAATGGTTATCTGATCGACCAGTTCCTGCGCGATGGCACCAACCACCGCACCGACCAGTATGGCGGCAGCATCGAAAACCGCACCCGCCTGCTGGCCGAAGTCACCCAAACCCTGATCGACGTGTTGGGCAAGGGCCGCGTCTCGGTCCGCCTCTCGCCCAATGATGGCATTCAGGGCGTGGAAGACAGCGACACCTATGCCCTGTTCGACCATGCGGCCAAGGTGCTCGATGATCTGGGCATCGCCTTCCTCGAAATCCGCGATCCGCTGCCCACCGGCACCTTTGGCGCAGGCCTTGGCCCACGCCGCGCCGGGCATCTCAAGACGATCTTCAAAGGCCCCGTGATCGACAACGCGGATTACACCGCCGAAACCGCCGCCGCCGCGCTCACCGCTGGCGAGGCCGACGGCATTGCCTTTGGTCGCGCCTATATCGCCAACCCCGATCTGGTCGAGCGCATCGCTGACAACCAGCCCTGGGCCGCGTCGAACCCTGCTACTTGGTATGCCCCGGGCGCAGAGGGCTATACCGATTACCCCCGCTTCTCGGCCTGATCACCGAAACAAGCCTGAGGCCCTGATGCGATTTCCGCATCAGGGCCTCAGTTTTATGCCTCACCAGCGCAGCGCCAGCCCCACGCTGCCACCCACGCCATTGGCCTTGTTACCAGCCACGCCGTCAACTTTGGCAAAAGCGGAAAGCTTGCCGCTATGCGCCTGCACCCCCGCCTCCAAGCGCGCACGCCCGCCTTCGGAAATATCGGCAAAATCCAGACTCGTTCCGCCCGATGTCAGCCTCACATGCGCCATATCGTTGAACTCGCCCTCATAGGCCACCCCAACATAAGGCTTCACCGCCCAAGCACCCGATTTCGTCTCCAGCCCGGCCCGCAGGCCAATCGAACCATAGACGCTTTCCGTATGGTGGAAGGCAGCACCCAAATCGCCCAAAGGCGTGGTGAAGCCATCCAGATCGCTATGCGTCCAGCTCAGGCCCACTTGCGGCTCGATAAAGGCCTTGCCAATGCGGTGGTGATAGCCGCTGCGGAAATCCAGACCATAGGTCGTGCCATAGAAGCCCGGCGCGACGGCCCCGCCCGACAGAGTATAGGTAACCTGATAACGGTCCACCTTGGCCAACAGATTGGCATAGGCCCCCTCGGCCAGCTTCACCCGCGCATAGGCGCCCAAATTGCCGCCCGAGATCTTGATCTCATCGCGCGAGACCTTGAGCTTGCCAGTCTGCTGGCCATACCCCCCCGTCACGCCCACAGCGAAACCAGCCCGGCCCAGCTCATAGCCCAATTGCACCCCGCCCCAGCTATTCTGGATATCAAGGTTGGGCGTGAACGACACCGCCTGATTGAGCACGGTGGCACCATAGACCGGGCGCGCCTGATCCGTCTGGCTGCCGCCATAGACCTGCCCCCACATCCGCGAACCCCGCGTCATCGCCAGCCCGCGCAATTGCTCGCCCCAGACATCGCTCGAACGGCGCCAATATTTCTGCGTCTCGGACACGGTGCGGATCATTTCAAACGCGGCGGTTGAAGGCAGCCCCACCAGATCAAGGTTGCCCGCCGTGTCGCTCATCAAGGAATAGGTGGCAAAGCCCTTGGTGATCGGCCCCCCTTGCAGCACCACCGAACCTGCCGCGATGGCCGAAGAGGTGACCACCCGGATGCCGCTGAAATTGAAAGTGCCCGAGGTGGCCGCACCCAAATCGTTGATCACCAGCGCGGTCCGGCCCGATACCGAACCAGCCACCAGTTGATCCGCCGTGCCGACTGCCGCACCGGTCAGGGCAACAGCGCCAAGATTGGCATCAATCACCAGCCGCGAAGAGCCAGAGCCAACCACCGCACCGCTGACCGACAGGGCATCCCCCGTCCGCCCATTCACCAAATTCAGCGTGCCGCTATTGTTCAGCGTGGTCAGCCCGGCCAGCCGCAAGATTGCCCCCGTGCTCGAGGTCAGCGTGGCCAGAGGGAACACGTTGATTGTCCCGCTGTTGTTCACCACCGAGGTGCCGCTGAAAGTGGAATCGCCCGCATAGGCATTCCACACGGAGCTGTTGTTGAGCGTATTGCTAGACCCAGTCAGCGCCACATAGCCATTGATCGTGCCGCTGTTGTTGATCGTGCTCGCCCCGCCCGACAGCGATACCGCAAGGCCATTGCCCGCACCCACCGTGCCCGTCAGGTTCACCACCTGCCCGCCCGTGGCCGCCGAAATCAGGCCCGCCGTTGCGCCATAGAGCACCGCATTATGCGCGGAATTGCCCAGATTGATCGCCGCCGTGCCGCCCGTGCTCACCGACACGCCCGCCGCGCCACCCGTGGTGGTGCCGCCATCGGCCAGATTGACGGTTACCGCGCCGCTGGTCGATGTGGCATGGATCGCATCGCCGCTGGCCGCAGAGGTTCTGACCGCATTGATGGCAATCGCTCCGCTGTTCGAATTGGCCGATACGCCCACACTGCCATTGCCCGAAACGGCAACATTCGTGGTGGCGATGTTCAAGGCGCCGCTTTGGGTCATCCCCAGAACACCAATGGACGAAGCGCCTGTCGTGGTCACGCTGCCCAGAGTGACATTGGCCCCGGTCCCCGTACCAAACCCGATCACATAGGCGCCAATCGCATTGGTGCCCGAGGTGGTAATCGTGTTCGCATTGAGCGAAGCCAAGCCGCCAGAGCTAATGTCTTCAACGATCACGCCATAGCTATTGGAACCGCTCGTGGTGATCGTGCCCGCCGTGACAGAGGCCAAAGCCCCGTAGCTGCCCACGCCAATGGCATAGGTGGAATTGCCCGTGGTGGTCACCGTGGTCGCGGTCACGGTGGCATTCCCCGTGTCATTCGTCGCCAGAATGCCCTCCACGCCATCACCCGTCGCATTGACCGTGGCCACATTGACCTGCAACGCCTGCGGTGTAGCGGCATTGTTCAATGCAGCCCAGACACCCGCGCCGCCGTTTTTGCCCTTGGCGGTGATCGTCGCGGCATCGGTCAGGCTGATCGCCCCGCTGCCCTCCAGCAATACGCCATAGGCCCGCCCGCCGGTCGATGTCGCATTCACCGTCCCCAGTGTCAGCGCCTGCGTGCCGGTCATGTTGCTGGTGGCAACACCATACACATTCCCCGCCGAGCTGGCCGTGATGGCCGCCGCGCCATCCACCGTCAGCGACGATCCGGCATTATCGGCCAAGCCATACACAGTGCCCGTATCGCTCGATACCGTCAGCGGCGTATTGAGATGCACCGTGGCCGAGCCATTGCTCAAATCCAGCCCGCGCGCATCGCCACCAGTCGCCTGCACCGTGATGGCCTTGGCCAGTGTCACCGTGTTGGCGCCCGCGCCGGATATGGCCACACCCGTGGCCTGCCCGGCATTGGCCGTCACGCCAAAGCTCTGGTTGATCGCCACCGTGGCGCCATCGCCGCCCGTAATCGCGATGCCGGTGGCATTGCCATTGGCATTGCTCACCGCAAAGCTGGCATTGAGCGTATCCGACACGGCCCCGGAACCGCCAGCCTGCGTGATGCCAAAGGCAGAGCCACCAGCCCCCGAAACAGACAGCGCGCCATTCAAGGTCACATTTTCCGTGCTGCCGCCGCCCTGCGCAATGCCAACCGCAGAACCGCTGCTATCCGTCACGGTCAGGCCCTTGGCCAGCGTGACCGCCACGGCGCCCGAAGAGCCTTGCTCCGCGATGCCTGTCGTGCCCGTGGCGCCCGATACCAGCAGATTGCCGTTGAGGGTCAACGTCTGGCTGCTGCCATCCGACAGCGACAGCCCCTGGGTCTGCCCCGCATGGCCATTCACAGTCACATCCTTGGCCGCCGTCACGCTGATCGCGCCCGATGCACCCGCAGCGCTCAGCCCGGTGGCCCCGTTGCTGCCATTGACCGTCAACGCATCACCCAGCAACACGGTTTGCGACGCGCTGGTGCCGCTGATCCCAATACCCAGCGCCGATCCGCCGCCCGCGCTGACCGCAATGGCCGCCGAACTGGTCGGGGCGCCCGTCAACACATTCACATCGCCGCCGCCATTGGCAACCGTGATGCCCGAAGCCGATCCACCCGTGCTGCTCACCGTCAGGCTGGCATTGCTCAGATCCACCGTGGCATTCGTGGTGCCACCGCTCAGCGCGATACCCTTGGCGCTGCTGCCAGCACCACCCGCTGTCACCGTCACATCGGCCTTATACACTGTGCTACCCACCGTATTGGGGGCAATCTCCACCGATTGGCTGGTGCCACCGCTCAGGCTGATCCCGGTCGCGGCGCTATTGTCCGCCGTGGTCGAAACCTGAAGCAAACCGCCCGAAAGCGTGACACTTTCCGCCCCGCTCACATTGCTCACCGCAAAGCCACTGGCCGAGGAACCGCCCGCCACCGTGATCCCGCCCGAGGCCGCCAGTTGCTGGGAGCTAAGCGCCGCGCTCGTGCCCTGCCGGACATCAAAGCCCGCCGCGCTCGTACCACCGGTCACGCTCAACGCGCCCGTGTTGGTCAGCGTCGTGGCGCCGGGCGTGCCGCTGGCCGCCACATAGAATCCGGTGGCCGCATTCGCCTTGGCGTTAACGGTCAACGTGCCCCAATTGGTCAGATTGACCTGCCCCGTGCTGCCCAGCGAGGCAATGCCCGTCACCGCCAGCAGATCCGCCGACAAAGACACCGTGCTCGCATTGAGCACAGACATTATGGACCCCACGCCCGTCGAGGTCGCCGCCAAGCCATACAGCGTCTGGCTCCCGCTCAGCGTGTTGGTCGCGGTGAGTGAGCCATAGTTGGCGACAAAGGCCGACCCGCCATTGGCCACCAGCCCACCGACACCATTGGCCACCACAATTGCGCCATCGCTCTCATTGCGCACATCCGAAGAACCGGTGCTGCCCCCAGAGGCGCTCAAGGCGATCCCGCCGCTGGTCACGCTGGCATGGTTGTCGATCTGGGCTGTGCCGCTGCCGCTCGTCGCGGTCACCAGCCCATTGCCACCCGAGCTAATCCGGGCGCCATTGCGCACATAGATGATCGCATCATTGTTGCTGGTGCCCGTCACGGAAACGGCGGTGGCATTGTTGATCGGCGCCACAATCGCCGTCCCGTAAATATCCACCTTCAGCCCGGTCGGGGTCGCATAGGTGCTATCGTTATAGCTGATGCCGTTCTGATAATGATTGGGATCAGAAATACACGACACCACATAAGGGTTGCCCGATGTTGATGGAATACCGCATTCCGAACTGGCAAACGCCTGATCGGACATGGAGAGCATGACGGCCACAGCCGAAGCACCAATCAGAAGCTTGTTCTTCAATGGAATTCTCCAAAGTAAATGGTGGTGCAACACATGTTGCCCAATTCAGTCATTAACGGATTGCTCAACATCACAGATCTTAAAACGCCACGCGCAGGCCAACCTGGCCGCTCGTGCTATTGTTCCGCGAAGACACCGTCTTGCTCACGCTCAGGCCAAGCTCGACAGAGCGGAAACGCATGCTCGTCTTGAGATCAAACCGGGCCACATCAATCGAGCCAGCCGCGCCATAGGCATCAAAGGACGCATCCGTGATGCTGGCAAAACCGGCAATGACCGAACGCTGCGGGTTGAAATCATGCACCCAGCGGGCGCGCAACGAACCCATGAACACGGTATCAGGCGCCAGCTTGCGTTCCACCAAGGCTTCAGAGCCAAGGAAGCTGCGTGTGCTGGTAAAGGTCTTGCCCTTGAAGGCCAGCGCCAGCGCCCCTGCCCCGCCCGTATCGGTCGTGGCGGTTTCCTCAAACGCGGGCAGGTGCAGCCGGGTCACCTCCACCCCGCCAAAGGGCCGCAGCTTGAGCGATCCCAGATCAAACTGGCGCGCCAGCTCCATCCGGCTCGACAGGCTGTCGATCAGGAATTTGCCCCGGCCAATCTCGGCCTGCCCGGGCAGATACATCAGGCGCGAATAGCGCGTCGACAGGCTGCTGTAGAGCACATCTGCCGTCAGCTTCCAGCCTCCCGCAGCAAACCCGCCATACAGGCCCGAATGCAAGGCGTTCATCTTGCCCGATGTGTTGACCCCGGCCACAGAGAAGCTTTCCGGATCATAGCCCACCGTCGCACCCATCACGACATTGTCGCCAGCGCGATAGTTCCAGCCGCCTTGGATAGCGAAACCATTGCTCGTCATCCGATGGCTGCCATCGGTGCCGTTCAACTGTTCGTTGCCGCCACGCATCGCCAGCCACAAACTGGCCCGGCGATTATCCTGATACTTCACGGCCCCCATGCCCAGCGACTGGTTGCGCTGATCATCGATGATGTCATGGCTGCGGCTGACCGTGGACAGCGCCACCTGCTGCGCCGCTGCCACACCCTCACCGCTCAGGCTATCATACACCGTGCCAAGCGCAGCCACCGTGCCGATCGGGTAGATCTTGGCAGCCATCGGGGCAAAGCTCGTCGTGGGCGCGGCCTGAATGCGATCGATCATCTGCCCCAGCCGCGCCTGCGATGTGCTCAGCCCGGTCGGCGCATATTCGATCACATAGTGCAGCGTTTCCTGCGTATGATTAGTGTTGGTCAGGTTGAACGTGGCCACTGCGGTATTCTGCGCATTCAACTGCACCCCGCTGGCCCCGCTCACCCCGCCACCCGCAGAAATGATCGACAGATCATGCGCGCCGGTCTGGGCATAGCCAATGTTCATCACATTGAGCACAACCTTGCCTGCCAGCGCCGCCGTGCCATTGAGCACCAGCTTGTCGGCGGCGTTTGTCTTGAAATCGAGATCGACATTATAGGTGCTGCTCGATGTCAGGGCGAGGTTGCCCGTCATGGTCAGGGTCTTGACCATCCCAAACCCACCCGGATCGATCGCCCCTGAATTGGTGAAAGTGCCCGAGCCAAGGTTCACATAAGGCCCGGCCAGGAACACGCCACCATTCACATTGGTCAGGCTGTTATTGCCCGACCCCAGATCGATCGACCCTTGGATCACACCAGTGTTGGTGATCGCATTATTGCCACCGCTGGCATAGATCACGATCCCGGTTTGCCCATCGGCGGTGCTCAGCGTGCCGCCATTATGGACAGTGTTGTTGGTGCCACCCAGCAGCGACAGGGCATGGCCACCCGAACCGCCGTAAATGTTCACATTGCCGATGTTGACCGTGATCGGCCCATTGCCCGTGGCGCCGGTGCTTTCCACCACCACCGCGCTCGAACCTTGGCCCAAGGCGCCAATGTTGGCCGTCGCGGTGAAGTTCACCGCCCCGGCTGTGCCGCCCGTGCTGGTGCTCTGCGCGGTCACCGCATCGGCGCCCGCGCCCGAGGTCACCACCTGCGCGTTCACCGCCAGATCGACCGTGCCCGCCGTGCCCGTGCCCGCCGCGCTTTGCGCCACCACACCGGCCGCGCCCGCGCCCGTGGTCGTCACCGCGGCATTGATGGTGAGCGCCACATCGCTGGACGAACCAGCGCCACCCAGCGAGCCAGAGAAGACCGAAGCCCCGCTCATCGCCACCTGCTCCGCCCCGGCCGAGGCCGAAGAGGCGCCAGACACCACCAACGCGCCCACATGGCCGCCACCGCCGCCAATCGACTGCGCCAACACACCCGTGGCCGAAGCCCCGCTGGTGCTGATCGTGTCATTGACCGCAAGGCTCACCTTGCCGCCATTGCCAGTGCTGTTGCCCGCCTTGACCACGGTGTAATTGGCCACAGCATCGCCATTGGTGGTGGACAGCGCCTCGCCGCCACCGCCGCCAATCGACTGGACCAGCAGGCCCACCGATGCGGTGCCCGAAGTGATGATCTTGCCGTTGGCAGTTACCGTAATGTCGCCACCATGGCCGCTCACACCATTGGCCCCGCCCAGCGCCAGCGAGGTGCCCACCGAGGCCCCCAGCGTGCGCAGGAAGCCACCACCGCCGCCAATCGACTGCACCGTGACACCCATGGCCCCGCTGCCGCTGGTTTGCACCCCGGCGCCCAGCGTGAAGTCAATCGCACCGCCCGAGCCACTGGCCGCGCCGCCCAGCCTTGCGCTGGTCACCGTGGTCGCCGCGCCCAGATTGTCGATCCCGGCATAACCGCCGCCGCCGCCAATCGACTGCAACAGCACACCATTGGCCGCCGCACCGGTGGTGACGATATTGGCCGACTGGGTGAGCGTGATCGCCCCACCATGGCCGCCCGCGCCCCCAGCCGAACCCACCGCCAGCGACAGACCGCCAGCCCCCAGCGTCGCCCCGTTGATCGAGGTAATGCCAGCCAAGCCGCCGCCGCCACCGATCGACTGCGCCACAAGGCCGCTGGCCAGATTGCCGCTGGTGCCGATTTGGCCCGAAGACTGCGTAAAGCTGATGGCATCGCCATCGCTGGCCGTGGTTTCCGATCCGCCCACGCTGGCCGCAAAGCCCAGCGCGGAACCCGCCGTCACCCCCAGCGACATCGCGGCATCGCCGCCACCGCCGCCCACGCTTTGCGCCAACAGGCCAACCGCATTGTCGCCCTTGGTGATGATCGTCGCGCTATTGCTCAGCGTCACCGCCTTGCCCGCGCCTGCAGAGGTTGAACTGCCCCCGACATTCACCGACCACAAGCCATTGCCCGTGCCCAGCCCGACATCGCCGGTCAGCCCTTCCATGCCGCCGCCGCCGCCAACCGATTGCGCGATAAAGCCCACCGCGCCCGCGCCCTGCGTCTGAATGGCATTCTGGTTGGTCACGCTCACGGCATTGCCATCGCCCGTCGCGCCGCCTGTGCCGCCCAGTTGCAGCGTCACCCCGCCAGAGCCGACATTGAGCGGATCGGGCACAGTGATCGCGGCATTGCCGCCACCCGCACCAATCGCCTGCGCCAGAATGCCATAAGACAGAGCACCCTGGCTGCTCACCGTGCCGCCCGACAGGTCGACGATCACCGTCCCTTGCGTGCCAGCGCCCGAATCCTGCCCACCAATATCGAGGCCCACCGAGCCGAACACGCCCGTCTGCGCGCTGATCGCAAAGGCCGACTGGCCACCGCCACCGGCAATCGACTGCGCCAACACCGCCACCGAATCATCCGCCAATGTGGCAATGCTGCCGGTCGAGATGACCGTGACATCGCCGCCATTGCCGCCTTGGCCGCCCGTGCCGCCCAGCTTGTTGCCCAGCTTGCCGCCCGACACCGCCAAAGCGCCCGAGAAGCCGCCAGCGCCACCACCGCCGCCAATCGACTGCGCCAGAATGCCGATCGAGCCAGCCCCCGCAACAACAATGTTGCCCGAATTGCGCACCACAATATCGCCGCCATTGCCGCCCGCGCCGCCGCTGCCGCCAACAGCCGAGGTCAAGCCTCCGCTGCCTTCGGCCAGCGTGCCGGCAATCGCCATGCCCGCCACACCGCCGCCGCCGCCAATCGACTGCGCAAACACGCCATAAGACAGCGCGCCCTTGTCATAGATGCTGCCGCTGTTGGTGATGGCAATATCACCACCATTGCCACCCGCACCGCCCGCGCCGCCAAGGCTGGTCGCCGTGCCGCTGCCCGATGCCCCCGATCCCGCGATCGAGAAACCACCCAGACCGCCGCCGCCGCCGACCGACTGCGCAAACACGCCGATGGAATTGGCGCTATCGGTTTCGATGATGCCGCTGTTGGCAACCCTCACCGCGCCGCCATCGCCGCCGCCCGCCGCAGATCCGCCGACCGACTGGCTCACCGAGCCGCCGCCGCTGACCGTCAGGCCGCCAGCAAAGCCGCCCGAACCGCCGCCGCCGCCGACCGACTGCGCAAACACCGCCACCGATCCAGCCCCCTGCACCAGCACCGAGCCAGCGTTGGTGATATCAACCACCCCGCCATCGCCGCCGCCGCTGCCCGAGCCGCCGCCCAGCGAGGTCTGCGCCGATCCGCTCGTGTTCAGCGTGCCGCCCACGGCAAAGCCGCCCGAGCCGCCACCGCCGCCCACGCTCTGCGCAAACACGCCGTAAGACAGCGCGCCCGCAGTTTCGATCAAGCCGCCAGCCTGGTTGACGATGGTCACATCGCCGCCATCGCCGCCGCCGCCGCCAGAGCCACCCAACACGTTCGACAGCCCGCCAGAGCTTGCCCCGGCAGCCCCCACGCTAAAGCCGCCAACGCCGCCGCCGCCGCCAACCGACTGCGCAAACACCGCCGTCGCATTGGCACCCAGCGTCTGGATCACGCCGCTGTTGCTCACCGATACCGCGCCGCCCAGCCCGCCAGCGCCACCCGCGCCGCCAACACTGCTCGACACAGCACCGCCCTGCGTTGTCAGCCCGCCACCAGCGGCAAAACCGCCAGCACCGCCGCCGCCGCCCACGCTTTGCGCAAACACCGCAATCGAGCCATCGCTCACCGTGCCCACGGTCCCGGCATTGCTTACCGACACATCGCCGCCCAAGCCGCCGCCCGCGCCCACACCAGCGCCAACACTCGATGTCGCGTCCTGATCCACCGTCAGCGCGCCACCGGCGGAGAAGCCGCCCTTGCCGCCACCGCCACCTACCGACTGCGCAAACACCGCGAAGGACAGCGCGCCCGTCGTGATGATCGAGCCAGAGGTCTGCGCCACAGACACCGCGCCGCCATCGCCACCAGCCCCGCCATCGCCGCCAACCGCGCTCGAAGCCGATCCGGCGCGCGAAGCCGCCAGCCCCACCGCAAAGCCGCCCTGTCCACCGCCGCCGCCAACCGACTGCGCAAACACCGCCGTCGCATTCGCGCCCGTCGTCTGCACCGAGCCGGAGCTGGTCACGCTGACCACACCGCCAAGGCCGCCAGCGCCGCCCGAGCCGCCCACCGCATCCGATGCCGCCTCACCCTGCGCCGACAAGCCGCCACCGGCGGCAAAGCCGCCCTGACCGCCCCCGCCACCAATGCTTTGCGCAAACACGCCAATCGCGCTCGCCCCGCTGGTGCCAATGCGGCCACTGTTGGTCACCGTGATCGCGCCACCATCGCCGCCGCCCGCGCCAAGGCCCGCGCCCACGCTCGACCGGCTCGCCCCGCTCACCGTCAGCGCGCCGCCAGCGGCAAAGCCACCCGCACCGCCGCCGCCGCCAATCGACTGCGCAAACACGCCATCCGAATAGGCGCCCACCGTGGTGATCGCGCCCGCATTGGACACATCCACCACGCCGCCAGCGCCACCAGCGCCGCCCTCGCCGCCAATCACATTCGAAGCGCCATCGGTCTTGCCGCCCGCAGCCCCCACGCTAAAGCCGCCAACGCCGCCGCCGCCGCCAACGCTATGCGCAAACACCGCCGTCGCATTGGCGCCCAGCGTCTGGATCACGCCACTGTTGCTCACCGAGACAACACCGCCCAGCCCGCCAACACCGCCAGCGCCGCCCACCGAATTCTGGATGGCCCCGCCCTGCGCCGTCAGCCCGCCAGAGATCGAGAAGCCGCCCACGCCGCCGCCGCCGCCAATCGACTGCGCCAGAACAGCAATCGAGCCATCCCCCGCCGTGCCGATCAGCCCCGCATTGTCGATGCTGACCATGCCCGAGGAACCGCCAGAGCCACCAGCCCCCGCGCCCACTCTGGACGATGCATCACCATCGAGCGACAGGCCCGCGCCCACCGCAAAGCCGCCATTGCCGCCGCCCCCGCCAATCGACTGCGCCTCAATACCCAGCGACAACACGCCCGTGGTGATGATCTGGCCACTGGCCTTGTTGATGACGGTAATGTCGCCCGCATTGCCTGCCGCGCCGCCATCGCCGCCCACGGTCTGGTTCGCCGATTCCGCCTTGGACACCGATCCACTGACCGAGAAGCCAGCCTTGCCGCCGCCGCCGCCAATCGACTGCAACAGCACAGCGGTGGAATCCCCGCCCGTGGTGCTGATCGATCCGGCGTTAAACAGGCTGACATCGCCCGCCGAACCACCCGATCCGCCGCCGCCACCAATCGCGCTGGACAAAGCGCTGTCCGCGCCGCCGGTGATCCCGGCCCCAGCCGAGAAACCACCCGCGCCGCCGCCGCCGCCAATCGACTGCGCAAACACCGCCGTGGCGCTCGCGCCGCTGGTGGCAATCACGCTATAATTATCCACCGCAACATCATTGCCCGCGCCGCCAGCACCGCCCGCGCCGCCGCCAATCGACGAACTCGCCCCCTTGTTGAGCGACAAGGCGCCACCCGCGGCAAAGCCGCCGCTGCCGCCGCCACCGCCGATCGATTGGGCAAACACCGCATAGCCAAAGGCGCCACTGGTCACGATCGACCCATTGGCCGCATTGGCCACCTCGACCGAACCAGCATTACCGCCAGCCCCACCCGATCCGCCAACCGTATCATTGGCCGAATCCGCCTTGGTCGCCGCAGCGCCGATCGAGAAGCCACCCGCGCCGCCGCCGCCGCCAATCGACTGGGCGATGACCGCCACAGAGCGATCGCCCATCACCTGAATGTCGCCGGTATTGACCACCTTCACATTGTCCGCATCGCCGCCCACGCCGCCAGAACCGCCAAGGCTGTTGTTCACCGCTTGCGAGGTGGAGGAAATCGCGAAGGACCCGGCAAAGCCGCCCTGCCCGCCGCCGCCGCCAATCGACTGCGCCACAATGCCATTCGAGGCCGCCGCGAAAGTATAAACCGCGCCGGTGTTGAACACGGTCACCGTGCCCGCATTCTGCCCCGTGCCGCCCGAACCGCCCGTGGCGCTCGATGCCGCGCTTTCGCCCACGGCCAGCGTGGCCGAGGCCGCAAAGCCGCCCGCACCACCACCGCCGCCAATCGACTGCGCCAGAATGCCATCGGAGAGGTAACCATGCGTCTGGGTGATCGCGCCATTGGACACCAACACATTGCCGCCCACGCCGCCATTGCCGCCCGAGCCGCCGGTAACATCAGACGCACCCGTCCCGTCAGACACCGCGCTGGCACCAAACGAGAAGCCCCCAACACCGCCGCCGCCGCCAATCGACTGCGCCAACACCGCCGCCGAATTGTTGCCCAGCGTGCCAACCCCGCCCGACAGTGTCACGGTCACATTGCCGCCATCCGAGCCGATCCCGCCATCGCCGCCGACCGAACTGTTCACCGCGCCGCCGCCCATGGCCGCCGCCACGCTGCCAGAAAAGCCACCCGCGCCGCCGCCGCCGCCAATCGACTGCGCCAGCACCGCATTGGCATCATCGCCATGGGTCAGGATCTGGCCATCGGACGTGACGGTGACATTGCCCGCCGAATTGCCCGCGCCGCCCGCGCCACCCACGCTATCCGAGGCGCCCGAACCCTTGGTGGCAATCGCCCCGCTGATCGAGAAACCGCCCGCGCCACCGCCGCCGCCAATCGACTGCGCGACAAGGCCCCGGCTATGATCGCCAAACACATTGACCTCGCCCGTCGAGGATAGGGTGACATCATCGCCCTTGCCCGACGATCCACCCGCCCCGCCGGTCGAACTGGAGACGGAATCCGCCCCTGAAGCGGCAAGCCCAGCCGAAACCGAGAAACCGCCCGAACCGCCGCCGCCGCCAATCGACTGCGCCGTAATGCCCGCCGAATTGGCGCCATAGGTCCAGATGTCGCCCATATTGGCCACGCTGACCTTGTCCGCATCGCCAGCCGATCCGCCCGCGCCGCCGCCCACATCAGACGAAGCCGCCCCGCTGACCGACAGGCCTGCACCCACGCTAAAGCCGCCCGATCCGCCGCCGCCGCCAATCGACTGCGCCAGAATAGCGCCCGATTGCGCCCCATCGGTTTCAATATCGCCCGTATGGCTCACCGTCACCGCGCCCGCATGGCCCGAGGAACCGCCCTCGCCGCCCGTGCTCTCGCTCGTGGCGCCGCCATCCGAAGACAGGCCCGCGCCCACGGCAAAGCCGCCCGCGCCACCACCGCCACCGATCGACTGCGCCAAAATGGCGTTCGAGGCGAGGCCCTTGGTCAGGATACTGCCTGCAACCGTGACCGAGACAGCATCGGCATTACCCGAAGTGCCACCCGCGCCACCACCCACGCTCGAATCGGCATCATCCTTCAACGAGGCCGCTGTGCCCACGCTAAAGCCGCCCGAGCCACCACCGCCGCCCACGCTTTGCGCAAACACACCACGCGCATGGGTGCCATCGGTCTGAATGTCGCCGCTCACATCCACGCTCACCGCGCCAGCATTGCCGCCACCGCCGCCGCTGCCGCCCGTGCTGGTGCTGCTCGCCCCGCCCTCGTTCGACAGGGCCGCGCCCACGCTAAAGCCACCCGCACCGCCGCCGCCGCCCACGCTTTGTGCAAACACGCCATTGGCGCCAACACCCTGCGTGCTGATCGCGCCCACCTGGGTCACCGCAACATCGCCGGCCGTATTGCCCAATCCGCCGCCGCCCGCGCCGACCGAAGAGGAGGCGTCCTTATCCAGTGAGAAGCCCGCGCCCACGGCAAAGCCACCCTTGCCGCCGCCGCCGCCCACGCTTTGCGCGAAAATGCCATTGGCATCATTGCCCAGCGTCTGAATGGCGCCGCTGCGATCAACGGTGACATTGCCGCCCGTGCCCGCCGCGCCGCCGGTCCCGCCGGTCACATCGCTGGCCGCGGCCCCCTTGCTCGAGAAATCCGCGCCAACCGAGAAACCGCCCGTGCCGCCGCCGCCGCCCACCGACTGCGCCAGCACACCATCGGCGCCCAGCCCATGGGTGATGATCAACCCATCGCCCGCAACCGAGACATCGCCAGCATCGCCGCCAATGCCGCCGCCGCCGCCGCCAACCTTGCTCGACGAATCGGCATTGACGCTCACCCCGCCAGCCACCGAGAAGCCGCCCGAGCCACCGCCGCCGCCCACGCTTTGCGCAAAAATACCATTGGACGCGCGCCCAAAGGTCTCAATATCGCCCATGACCGTCACGCTGACATGGCCCGCAGAGCCGCCGCCCGCGCCCTCGCCGCCCACGCTGGTCGTGCTGGCGCCTTCCTCCGAACTAAACGCCCCGCCCACACTGAAGCCGCCCGAGCCGCCACCGCCGCCCACGCTTTGCGCAAACACACCATTGGCACTGTCGCCATGGGTGATGATCGTGCCGGTCTCATCCACCGTCACCGCCTGCCCAGCACCAGCCGTGCCACCGCCGCCGCCGCCAATGTTCGAGCTGGCCTCCTTGTCGATCGACACCGCCAGGCCCGCGGCAAAGCCGCCCATGCCGCCGCCGCCGCCCACAGACTGCGCCAGAATGCCATTGGCATTAGCGCCCATGGTTTCAATATCGCCCGAACGGATCACGCCGACTGTGCCGGCATCGCCCGCACCGCCGCCATCGCCACCCACAGAATCGCTGGCCGCCGCGCCCTTGGACGAGAAGCTGGCCCCTGCCGAGAACCCGCCCGAGCCGCCGCCCCCGCCCACGCTTTGCGCGAACACACCATTGGCCTTGGCCCCCGTGGTGGTGATCACGCCCGATCCCGTCACCAACACATTGGCCGCGTTCGAGCCTGTGCCAGCGCCACCGCCGCCCACGCTCGAACTGGCATCGCCCTTGAGCGAAACATCCGCGCCAACGCCAAAGCCGCCATTGCCGCCACCGCCGCCGATCGACTGCGCCAGAATACCATTGGCGCCCTGCCCCAGCGTAGCAATCTCGCCCACGGCATGCACCGCGACATTGCCCGCCGTGCTGCCGCTGCCCCCGGCGCCGCCCACGCTATCGCTGGTCGATCCACCCTCGTTCGAGAAGCCCACGCCGACCGAGAAGCCGCCATTGCCGCCGCCGCCGCCAACCGACTGCGCCAGAATGCCATTGGCCTGCGCACCCGCCGTGGTGATCTGACCCGTGCTGCTCACGCTCACATCATCGGCCGTGCCGCCACCGCCGCCCGCGCCGCCGCCCACCGAGGATTCGGCATCCTTCTTGAGCGAAGCCGCCCCGCCAATGGCAAAACCGCCATTGCCGCCGCCGCCGCCAACCGATTGTGCCAACACACCATTGGCGCTGGCCCCATGCGTCGCAATCGCGCCCAGATTGGTGACCTGCACGGTCGAGGCATTGCCCGCCGCCCCGCCTTCGCCGCCCACCTGATTGGATGTCGCATCCTCATCCGCAGAGAAGGCGCCGCCAATGGCAAAACCAGCGTTACCGCCGCCCCCGCCCACAGACTGCGCCAGAATGCCATTCGACCCGGTGCCCTGCGTCACCACCGAATAGCCCGGCACCAGCGCATCGCGGCCCGCCGTGCTGCTCACCACAACCGAACCGGCATCATTGCCCGTCCCGCCATCGCCGCCCACACCCTGCGTATTGGCGCTGCCCTTGGTGGATAGCGAAGCGGCGATCGAGAAGCCGCCATTACCGCCGCCCCCGCCCACCGATTGCGCCAGAATGCCATTGGCCAGATTGCCTGCGGTCGCCACGGTCCCGGTGCTGCTCGCGGTCACATCGCCCGCCACGCCGCCGCTGCCGCCCGCGCCCGCATTATTGCGGCCCACAGACTGCCCCTTGATCGTGGCCGTTGCGGTCAGGCTAAAGCCGCCATTGCCGCCGCCCCCGCCAATCGACTGCACCTCGATACCATGCGCATTATCGCCCAGCGTCACGATATTGCCGACAGAGATCACATCGGCATTGCCCGCCGTATTGCCCGTTCCGCCGCTGCCGCCGATGCCCAGCGCCACAGCATTGCCCTGCGAGAGCGAAAGCGCCCCGGCAAAGCCGCCATTGCCGCCACCGCCGCCGACCGATTGCGCCATAATGCCAACCGAGCCAGCGCCCTGCGTGCCAATATCACCGGTGCTCGCCACCTGCACATCGCCCGCCGCGCCGCCCGATCCGCCCGTGCCACCCACAGCCACCGCCGCGGAAATGCCATTGGCCGCCCCGGTAATCGCGCCAGAGATCGAGAAGCCACCATTGCCGCCGCCGCCGCCGATCGATTGCGCCAGAATACCATCGGCCATCGTGCCCAGCGTGGTGATCTTGCCCAGACTGGAAACCGAAACATCCCCGGCATAGCCACCAGAGCCGCCCGAACCGCCAAAGGACAGCGACGCCGCGCCATATTGCGCCCCCGCGACCGACACGGAGAAGCCGCCATTGCCGCCACCCCCGCCCACGCTTTGCGCAAAAATGCCGTTCGACAACAGGCCAGAGGTCGCAATATCGCCCGCGCTGCTCAGGTCTACATTGCCCGCGCCGCCGCCCACGCCGCCCGATCCGCCAAACGACAGCGAGGCCGCGCCATATTGCGCCCCTGCCAGCGAGACCGAAAAGCCGCCATTGCCGCCACCGCCGCCCAGCGACTGGGCAAACAGGCCGTTCGATTCCGCTCCCGTCGTGGTGATATTGCCCGTAGAATTCAGGCTGGCATCCCCGGCGAAACCGCCATGCCCGCCCGTGCCGCCAAAGGACAGAGACACCGCACCATATTGCGCGCCCGCCGCACTGGCCGACCAGCCGCCATTGCCGCCGCCCCCGCCAATCGACTGCGACAAACCGCCCGACGCAAAATCGCCACGGGTGCTGATGCTACCCACGCTGATCAGGCTGGCACTGCCAGCATTGCCGCCCGTGCCCCCATTGCCACCAAACGACAGCGAGGCCGCCCCAAACTGCGCGCCCGCCGCGCTGACCGACCAGCCGCCATTACCGCCGCCGCCGCCAATCGACTGCGCCTGCGCCCCCACCGAGAAATTGCCCAAGGTGGAGATATTGCCCGTGCTGCCCAGCGTGACATTGCCCGCGCCACCGCCCGAGCCACCCTTGCCGCCAAACGACAGCGCGGCCGCACCAAATTGCGCGCCCGCAGCAGCGATCGAGAAGCCGCCATCGCCGCCGCCGCCGCCAATCGATTGGGCAAACAAGCCCTGCGCATTGGCGCCCAGCGTGCCCACATCGCCTTGCGAGCTCAGAGAGACATCCCCCGATCCCCCGCCCGTGCCGCCATCACCGCCAAAGCCAAGCGCCACCGCGCCAAATTGCGCGCCCGCCGCGCTGATGGCAAAGCCACCATTGCCGCCGCCGCCGCCCACGCTTTGCGCCCGCGCACCGTTGGAGAAATCCCCCCGCGTGGTGAGCGCCCCCAGCGAGTTGACCGTAACCCCAGCCGCGTTGCCGCCTTGGCCACCCTTGCCGCCAACCGCCAGGCTGAGCGCGCCAAACTGGCCGCCCGAAAGCGCAATGGCATAGCCGCCACTGCCGCCGCCGCCGCCCACGCTTTGCGCGAAAATGCCATCCGCGCTCTTGCCGCTGGTGCCGATCGCGCCAGTGCTATCAACCCGGACCGTGGAACTGCTACCGCCAATGCCGCCATTGCCGCCAAAGGACAGCGAAGCGCCGCCACCTTGTCCGCCCGCCGCCGTGATCGCGCCGCCGCCATTGCCGCCACCGCCGCCCACAGACTGCGCCAGAATGCCCTGCGCACTATCGCCCAGCGTGGTGATCGTGCCGTCGCTGGACACCACGACCGCGCCGCTGGTGCCACCATTGCCCGCGCCGCCGCCAAAGCCGACCGACATCCCGCCGCCCCAGCCGCCGCTGCCCGACACCGCCGTGCCGCCATTGCCGCCGCCGCCGCCCACGCTTTGCGCGAAAATACCATTGGCCCCCACGCCCGAGGTGGCCAGATTACCAGTCGAATCCACCGTCACGGCCGAACCCGTACCGCCATTGGCCCCCGCGCCGCCAAACGACAGCGCCACGCCGCCAATCCCGCCGCCCGCCGCGCTGGCCGCAAAGCCGCCATTGCCGCCGCCGCCGCCCACGCTTTGGGCGAAAACACCATTCGACAGCGCGCCCAGCGTCGTAATATCGCCAAGGCTGATCACATGGACAGTCGAGCCATTGCCCCCATTGGCACCGCTACCGCCAAAGCTGGCTGCGACCCCGCCCACACCGCCGCCAGCCACCGAGGCAACAAAGCCGCCATTACCGCCGCCGCCGCCCACTGATTGGGCGAAAATGCCGTTTGAGGATGCGCCCTGCGTCAGCAATGTGCCGGTGGAGTTCACGCTCACCGCATCGCCCGCGCCGCCATTGCCCCCCGCGCCGCCAAAGGTCAGCGAGGCCCCCGCCGCCGCACCGCCCGACAGCGAAATCGCGGAACCGCCATTGCCGCCGCCCCCGCCCACGCTTTCGGCAAAAATCGCATCCGAAAGCATGCCATAGGTCGACAGGTTACCAACCGAGATCACATCGACCGTCAAGCCTTGCGACCCTGCGCCGCCCGCGCCACCAAACGTGGTGGAAACCGCGCCGACACCCGCCGCTCCGCTGCCAGCAAAGCCGCCATTGCCGCCGCCGCCGCCCACTGATTGGGCAAAGATCGCGCGGGAAAGCATATCCCCCGTGGTGATATTGGTCGCGCTGTTGACCGACACCGCGCCGCCAGCCCCGCCAACGCCGCCCGCCCCGCCATAGGTCATCGCCACCGAACCGCCATTCGACAGGGTGCCGCTGGCCGCGAAGCCACCATTACCGCCGCCGCCGCCCACCGAACTGGCGAAAATGCCATTCGACAGCAGGCCCTGCGTCACGATGGTGCCCTCCATGCCCACCAGCACCGAGCCACCGCTGCCGCCATTACCGCCCGTGCCACCAAACGCCATGGACAGCGATCCGCCCAGCCCCGCCGAGCCAGACACCGCAAAGCCACCATTGCCGCCGCCACCGCCCACGCTTTGCGCAAAAATCGCGCTGGAGCGGTCGCCGGCCGTGGTGATGCTCGCCGATCCGGCATTGGCCAAGGCCTGTGTGCAGGAAACATTGGCGTTGATGCAAACATTCCCGCCAGCGCCACCAGCCCCGCCTGATCCGCCAAAAGCCGCGCTAACAAAGGCGCCTGCCGACTTCGACGAGCCGCCATTGCCGCCGCCGCCGCCCACGCTTTGCGCAAAAATACCGTAAGAATCATCGCCAAGGGTCGAAACAGACCCCGTATCCTTCACCGATACCGTATTGCCCGAGCCGCCCAAGGCGCCCGAACCACCCATCGACAACTGCCCCGTCGAGCCACCACCATTGCCGCCGCCGCCGCCAATCGACTGCGCCAGAATGCCCAGCGAGGAAGCGCCCTTGGTAATGATGCTGCCGCTATTGACGACCGACACCGCGCCACCAGCGCCACCGCCGC
>Ga0302262_10000133_pt1 | contig 30223 bp, 28 predicted proteins | sample II_Fen_E3_4_FD_194557 | JGI IMG/M metagenome (GOLD analysis project Ga0302262, IMG submission 194557) | Peat permafrost microbial communities from Stordalen Mire near Abisko, Sweden - II_Fen_E3_4 | ecosystem: Environmental > Terrestrial > Soil > Wetlands > Permafrost | place: Sweden: Abisko...
CCCTTTCCTCTTGTTTTCAAACTGTGGAACCCGTCTATTTAAGTAGACGCTTTACGCGACCCGAACTCAATGTATAAGGGGTGTTTTCAAACTGTGTAACACGTGTATTTAAGTGGCTGCATTCAACGGAGCGCAGCTCATGACCCCCTTTGAAACCATCTCCTCCATTGTGATTATCATCTCCCTTGCCGGTGGGTTCACCTACGGGGGAATTCAGATTGGAATTTGGATCAAGGATAGGAAGTGAAGGCGAGGGCGGGTTCGATGTGCTGCCTTCTCAAGAGCAATCGGTTGGCCATCGCGATCCCTGACCTGTTGGTCTCATGGATGGGTTCGGCCTCAGCGAAGGATGCGGCGAGACGCGTTGTGGGGGTGGGGCGGTGGTTTGGGGGGAGTGGAGCGGGTGAAGTGTGCCAGCCGGAGACGTACGAAATACTTCGAATAGAGGTTTAGTATGTCTTTGTCCTGTTTCGCACAGGATTTGGAGTATCGTGGGTTTCGTCGATTTTTATCATCAAAAAATCGGTCACGGTATTCGATTTATCCTCCTTATAGCTCCAATGGTGGCGAATGGAATCGTTCATTACGATTCTGTCGTAAACGCCTGGATGTCGCGATACGCGTCAAATGCGGTGTTTCGTTGCCGGAACTTCCCTCAATTCCGATGGGAGGTCCGGCATGAGTACGACGTTCGCCCATGCGGGCCTGCCAGCGGGCGTGACGAGGTTCGAACTGCTGCGGCTGTTCGAGCAAGTCGCCCGGCCAGGTTTTGGCCTGTCCTCAACAGCGGTTGTCTTGGTCCGTCACTATGTCCTCAAGACGATGGACGCGGACTATGTGAAGGGCCGCATCTGCGCCGTCTGGACGCAGGCCTGCCGGTTCGCCGAGGCGCTGGGCCTCACCCCTCGTTCGATCAACTCGGCGGAGCGTGAGCTTGAACGCGCGGGCTTCATCATCCGCAACGCCGGGATCAATGGCGGCCGCGCCGGAGATCGGCAGGATGGGATTGTCACCTGGGCAGCGGGTATCAACCTCGCCCCTTTGATCGGTCGGTATGCGGAACTGAAGGGCAAGGCCGAAACTCTCGACCTTCAGGCTCGCGCCATCAGCCAATGCCGCGCCGAGATCCGGCAGCTTGGCCAGCGCATCCGTGACGCCCACGACGATGCCCTGCGCCAACGTGCCGAGGCGATCCTGCCCGATGGCCGCACTGCCCGCATCCCCAGCATCACCCGATTGACTGCCATTCGAGAGGCTCTGTCCGCCATGCTCGACGCCATCGCCAGCGCACCCGCCGAGGCATCCCGTGCACTGAAAACTTCCGACGCGCCGGAAGAAAACTGCGCACCCAATATACAAGACAAAAACTCATCACGAAGGTGTAGCGCGACCGCGGATCCAATCGACCGAGTCTCGGCCGCCGCTGCCGTCAGCGTGGCGACGGAGGGCTATCAGGGCCTTGTTGCAGCACTGGGCGGCCCAACATGGCCGAACCTGATCGAGGCATCCTACCGAAGCTGTGGCCGGCTTGGCATCGCCCAAGGCATATGGGGCCGAGCTTGCCAGCAACTCGGGCGAGAGCGGGCGGCGCTGTGCGTTCTGCTGATCGACCGGAATGTCGAATTGCCCGGCGACCATCGCTACAAGGCCCGATCTCCCAGCCGATGCCTGTCCGGCATGATGCGCAAGGAGCGGTCGCAAGGCTTCAATCTGACCGGCCTGTTCCGGGCTGGGCAGCACGATCAGCACTTCGCCGAGCGAGTAGGCCGCAAAGTGCCCACCCAAGAGTTGCACCTTTCAGCTGAAGACACTGGCAATGGCGCATTGGGGCTGTTCACCAACAACCTGCTCACCCGCCTTGGCGCCCAGTTTGAGGGAGGCGCGGCGTGACATCACATGCTCGGCAAACATGGCGGCCTGTCGGCCGGGACAGCTCTCCATCAGGAGCCGGATTCTGCTCACTGCCCGCCAAGCTGCCCCACGAAGAGAGCGGGGGCATAAGGCAAATTTGGCACACACCACGCTACTGGGTAGCCTTGGGCTTTCGCCGTCAAAGTGAGGGAATTCGGCCATTCTATGCCCTATATAGGCGTCTAGAATGGAGGGCACGAGCATGTGCACCAGACGGAATGGCGATGCACGATGAGGCATCGCCGCCTAGACCGCGCCTAGAAGGGCGGATTTCCGCCATCTATTCCCCTAGACGGGCAGGAGGCTGACGATGGGCCAGCTCAACGTCAGCTTCGACGATGCGCTGCTGGCTGAGATTGATCGGCTGGCGGCCCAGCGTGGGATCAATCGCCCCGAACTACTCCGCGCGCTGGTGCGCGAGGCGATTGGCGCGGAGGGGAAGGTGGGCGAGGTGGTCGCCCCAGTCCCGCAAGCTGTCAGTATGACGCAGACGCCGGAACTCGTGGGTCAGCTCATCCAGATGAGCATCGATCTTGACCGCGTGCTGCGCGACATGGACCGGCGCGAGGTCCGTCTTGGCAAGGCGCTGGCTGCCCGCGCGGCACTCGACGAGGGCGCGCAGGCGCAATTGGTCGGCGTGTTGGGCGATCGGGTGGAGGCGAGTCTTGCTGGGCATGAGCATCGGTTGGGCAAGCAATTGGCCCGCCTGCCCAGCGAGGCGGCGATGGAGGACGTCCTCGCCCGCCTTGAGCAGACGAGCCAGAACCTGGCCAAGCTGCCACCACCACCGCCCCTCATTGATCCCAGCAGTCTCTTTGCGCAGTTCGCTGCCATCTTTGCAGGCGCGCTGCTGGCTGTGATGCTGTTCTGGGGGCTGCTGCACAGGTTTTTCCCGGCTGCGCAGACAGGGGAGCCGGTCGCGCTGGTCAACCCGCAACCGCCCCCAACGCCCATTGTTGCCAAGCACCGGAGCAAGCACCCATGATCTCGATCGGCGCAGTCAGTTCCGCCAGCGGGGCGGCGAGCTATTACGCCCGCGACAATTACTACACTGAGGGCGAAGGCGCCGACCGTAGCCAGTGGCATGGACGCGGCGCAGAGGCGCTGGGTCTGGCGGGGGCCGTCGCCACCGCCGCGTTCGAGGCGGTGTTGGAAGGGCGCCTACCCAATGGGGCGAGCATCACCACGCCTTCAGGGCAAGAGCATCGACCCGGCCTCGACATGGCCTTTTCCGCGCCCAAGTCGGTGTCGCTGATGGCGTTGGTGGGCGGCGACGCGCGCTTGCTGGCCGCCTTCGAGGCCAGCGTGAAGGCCACCTTGGGTTGGGTGGAGCGTAACCTGATCGAGGCGCGCCGCTTCGACGAGAAGAGCGGCACCCAGCAGCCGGTGAAAACCGGCAACATGGTCGCAGCGCTTTTTACCCATGACCTGTCGCGCAACCGCGATCCGCAACTCCATGTTCATGCCGTAATCGCCAATGCCACCCAGCGGCCTGATGGGGCATGGCGGGCCTTGCGCAATGATCCGCTCTACGGTCAGCAGGCCACCATCGCCGCCGTCCATAATGCCGATCTGCGCGCGCGGATCGAGGGGCTGGGCTATCGCACGGTTCCGGCGCATAATCCGGTCCTGGGTCAGTTCGAGATCGCCGGAATCTCCCGCGAACACATCATGGCCTTTTCTACCCGCCGCGAGGAGATCGCCGCCGCGCTGGAGGCCAGCGGGCGTGAGGGCAGCGCGGCGGAACGCGAACTGGCGGCCTTGGCGACCCGCGCGGCGAAAGATCCCGGCATTTCGCGTGAAGAAGATCGCGCCGCTTGGGCCGAGCGGGCGGCGCGGATCGGGTTTGACCCAGCGTCTTTGCGCGAGGCGGCCCTGGTGTCGATGGAACTGGGCGCGACGATCTGGGACCGAATGCTGGACGGCATCAAGGGCGTGGCGGCCAAGGGGCAGGCTATTGTCGCTGCCATAGGACTGTCGCCGAAGGAGCAGGATCCGCTGGTGCCGGAAAGGCCGGGCGGGCTTTCGCCAAAGGACTTTGCCTCAGCGCAGGCGGTGGCATCGGGCGTGCGCCACCTCAGCCAAAACGAAGCTGGCTTCAGCCGCTTCGACTTAATCCGCGCCAGCCTTTCCTTTGGCGGCCCCATCGGCGTGAGCGACATCGAGGCGCGGATCGACACGCTGGCCGAACGCCGTGCGCTGCTCACCGATCCCGATGGCGCAATGATGACGACGAGCGGTGCGGTTGCGCTGGAGCGTGAGGTGATCGCGCTCTGGGCGCAGGGCAAGGATCAGGCGGCACTGCTTGTCGAGGATCTTGCCGGTCCCAAGGTGCAGCAGGTAGCGCGCGAGATGGGCCTGCGCCGCCTCTCTCCCAAACAGGAGGCCGCCGCCAGTTTGATCCTCGAAGCCAAGGACCGCGTCATTGGCGTGCAAGGCGTCGCGGGCGCGGGCAAGTCGACGATGCTTCAGCCCGTCACGCGAATCATGGGTGAACAGGGCCGGCATGTCGTGGCGCTAGCGGTCGGTGCGGAGATCGCGCGCAAGCTTGGCGAGGATCTTAGCGTACCGTCGAGTTCAGTGGCGGCATTTCTGGGGCGGCATCGGGCCTTGCTGAAAGAGGATGGCGCGCCTGCCTTGCAGGAACGGTCCTTGGGCGAACTCAAGGGTGCCGTGGTGATCGTGGACGAGACTTCGACGCTTAGCTCGAAACAGGCTGCCGATCTGATACGGCTCGCCCATCGTGCCGAGGTGGCCCGCCTCGCACTGGTGGGTGATACGCGGCAATACGGCGCGGTCGAGGCCGGCAAGCCCTTTGAGGATTTGCAGCGGCAGGGTCTGGCCACCGCCGAACTGACCCAGAATGTTCGCGCCCAGTCGGACATTATGCGCGCGCTTGTGCCGGTGCTCGATGCCGGCGACAACCGCCGCGCTCTCGACATCTTGAAGCCCGTCACCCACGAGGTGCCGCGCCAGGAAGCCGCTGCCCATGCCGTTGCCATCTGGGCCGAGCTACCCCGTGCCGAGCGCGAGCAGACCTTGCTGATCACCTCCGGCCGGCGGCTTCGGGCCGAGGCTAATCAGGAAGCGCAGGCGGTTCGCAAGGCGCGCGGCGAACTGCAGGGCGATGGACACCGTCTGACCATCCTCGACCGGGTGAACCTCTCCCGTGAGGAAATGCGCACCGTCGTCCCCTATCGTCCCGGAAGGATCGTCGAGGTCCGTACTGATATGCCGAGGCAAGGTCTCGCCAAGGGTTTTTTGGCGCGGATCACTGGGTGGGAGGACAACAAGATCATGCTCGCCACGGACAGAGGGGAAATCGCCTTCAGGCCCTCGCGCGTCGCCCGCAATCTCGGCGAGGACGCCATCAGCATCTATGACGAGCGCCAAATCACCATCCACCAAGGCGACCGCGTCCGCTTCAACGCCAATAACCATGCTCTCGGTGTGCTAAATGCGCAGATGGGCGTGGTGGAGAAGCTCGATGCCAAGCGCATCACCATTGCCATCGGCCAGGATCGGCGCCTGACGCTCGATCTCGATGACCCCGCGCTGCGCAGGCTTGACTTGGCCTACGCCCTCAACGCTTATGCCGCGCAGGGGATCACTACCCGCCACGGCATCGTCGTCATGGACAGCCATGAGGGGCAGCTCGCCTCCTCACGCACCCTTGCCGTCGCGCTGACCCGCATTGCCGACAAGCCCACTCTTGTTGTCGACAGTACCAGTGACTTCGCCAGTTCGCTCCGCCGCAATTCCGTCGACAAGATCTCGGCGCTCGAGATTCTCGAACAGCACGAAGCTGCGCGCAACACACCCGTGCTCCAGCTTGCCCATGTGCCGGAAAAAACGATGGAGCTGGGACTGTAAGGAAGGGTCGTGCGGGTTTGCATCATATGTAAAGCTTTTGGGAATTTCTTTGCACATCACCCCTGACGTGCAAAGCCGAGCGGTATGAGAATGGCGGTGGAGTCACAGCCCTACCCCCTCCGGCAGAACCTGTTTCATGGCTCCCGACAGTCAATCACCCCTTCACTGACGGCAATCTAGGTGCTGGCGCGCTTTTTCGGGGCTTTGAATGAAGTGCCAATACGTTTCGAGCCGGAAAACGCCGTGGGGATGGCTTTGCGCCTCGCCGGGGGAGAGATGGACGAGGCGAAATTGGCAGAGTGGTTCCGGGCGAGACGGGGCTGAACCGCAGTCGACCATATAGCCCCGCTATCGATCATAATTTACCATTTTACGATCGATAGCGGGGCGGCCTGTCGATCATGCGCTTGCCAGTTCAGACTCCAGCGAGATTTCGCCGCCGTCGAGGAGGGCCTTCCCGCCCCTACTCTGTCGCGGCTTAAGCGCGAGACGACCGAGCTCGACCTGGCCTCTTTTCTGTTTCGCAGTTCACTGCTTGAAACAATGATCCCGATGCCAGGCAAGAAACGCAGGGTGGGGCCTGTCAAGCTCACGCAGGGGCGGAATTGCGAAGCCGCTGCGATTGATCATCGCGCGAATACTATCCGTATCGTTTGCCTGCCGACTGACCAGAATATTGAGGTCGTCACCAAGTCCAATCAAGCCCCGGTCAAACATCCAATGGACAGTGCCTGACAGCGCAATACCGTTCGTTACGACGTCCGGACCGCCACGATCGACCGGCCGAATGTGGGCTGCTTCAACTTCCGCTCTGCCGCCGCCGTTAATCAATTTTAGGCCGGTAATGGCGCATCGCGCATCGTAGGCATTGACGATCCGGCGGCGAAATAGCCGATCACGCACGAGGCGAGAGCCAAGATTGGCGACGCGATCCCTCTCGATCTCGCAGGCGAACGGAACCCGCTCCTCGCGAAGTCGGTTGTCCTCGGCTAGGTCAACGCGGGGCAGGAAATCCTCATCGTCTGCGAGGCCGAGGTCGACGATACGGTTGAAGTCCGTGTCGGACAGCGGGCGGACCGCCGATTGTGCTCGTCCGGAATTCTTGCCGGAAGCGTTCAGAATGCCTTGCTCAACGACGCCCGCCGGGCCGTTGAAGGGCACTAGATTGACGAAATCGAGGTAAGTTCCCGGTTCGATCAGCGCGAGATACATATCTTTTGCTTTGGGATCGGGCACGACTTGCGCGACCTTAGCGACAGCGAAATATCCTCGCGTGTCCTTGACCTTGCTGGGCTCGTAGTAAATGACCCAGTCGCTGATGCAGTTACTGACCCGACCAAGATACTGCCGGGGGAACTGATACCGTTCCGCCGGGCTGTCGTCGTAAATCGAATCCGTGCGGTGTACGAAAATTCCTTTGGTCATCAATCGATGATAGCGTCAATTCCACCGATTGCGAAACAAAGCTCCATTATTGATGGACGGTATTTGCCTTAAAAACGGCCATCTCCGGTCCCAAGTTATACCGTCGGAGGCTGTCGCTAATTCACCGGCTGTAAAAGACTGTAAGTGGCCGGGTCCGGAATGTCGGGTTTCGCTCGCGACAAGTGGGATAGCCGCCGAAACCGAAATTGAGTGCACAGACGGGCCTTCTCGACGGATCCCACCCAACGCCTTCACAAGATCGCATTGTCGTCCCAATTCAAAATGGCTTTGAGGGTTATGCGGCACTGGATTGAGTACAGGTCTTTCCCACAAAACTGCCGGATACGCATCGTAGCCCGGGACGCCAGCAATGCGACATCAGGGCCTTATTAACCGATTAACAACATCAAAATAACATCGTATTAGTTAATTTATCGAGTAGACTCTTGCTCGCCTAATACAAGGAATTATGATGTTATGGCTAAGATTAATGTCAGGGAATTTGAAAACAAAGTGCGAGAAAAAGAGGAAGTTACTCTTGTAATTAGGGCGCCAAGTGGCGTTCTTGTTGATGATTATGATTTTGACAGATGTGCTGCATCTGGAACATCGCTCAGGAGCTGGCTTGAGACTCGCGTAAAACCTAGGGTTGGTGACTTGGAATTCGATGTAGTTGGCCCAGACTATGTCGTCTCTACGCCGCATGGAAGGACAAAGATGGGCACGCTTCGAGAAAAGTACGAGCGTTGACTCTGTTTGGAGGCGCCCGGTCAGCACTGCCGGGGCGCCACCATTCCAATTGTTCGGTTTCGGGACTCTGAGGTGGCCCGCTTAACGGCAGGAATGGGCGCATTGCCGTCGGCAAATCACGCCGTTTCATCCCGCTTCGTGAAGGGCGGCTCTCGCCGGAACCGGCCATCCGAGAGTACGACAGTGATTAAGCCGCAATGTGAACCGCACCGGGTTTGCCGGAGGCTCCAACTTCTGAGAAAGTGGAGCCGATATGAGCTAGACTACGAACAAATTTGCGCCTGAAGCCCGAGCCCGTGCGGTGCGCATGGTGCTTGATCACTAGGGTGTCTGGGGCGGAACGGCGATGTATGCTGACAAGACGTCCATTTTCGGCCGCCTCGTCGCCACTGCCGAGCGCGAACGTGGAACAGGGGCGAACATCGAATTGAGGAACTTTGAATGGAAACGGTCGACGATCTTGAACGCGAGAAACATCTCAGAAGGGCACCCGCGGATCTGCCGGCCAGTCTTAGCAACGTCGTGGAATACCGGAAATCCGGCCTTAGCCTGAACCATGTCGTAGGGTGCCCGCTCGATTGCGGCTACTGCGTGCGCCACCTGTTCGACAATTTCGAAATGAAGCGCCCTCACCTTGTGATGGACGATGAAAAGGCTGTGGCCGAGTTGATGGCGCATTGGGCATTCGTGCCCCATGTCACCCCCATCCAGATATTCAATCGTGCGACAGATCCGTTTTTGCCCCTTGTGAAGCAGCACATGCTGCATTCCCTTGAACTGCTCGATGGGCACGGTCTCAGAAATCACATTCTTGTCATCACCCGCTGGAAAGTTATGCCGGAGGATGTCGAGCGCCTCGCGCGCCTGCAGCATCTCAAGGTCACGGTTCTGGTGACTTGGTCGGGCATCGCAGATGCCCGGCTTGAACCCGTCGACAGCATGATCGCGGAGAAGTCACTTGAGGTGCTGGCCGACCGGGCCAGCCGGACGAAGAGAATCCTCTATTGGCGCCCCATCATCGCCGGCGTGAACGACACCGACGAATGCATCGACAGAGCAAGCGCGCTGTCGCGCTTCGCTGACGCGACGGTTTTCACCGGCCTGTTCCACCGGGAGCAGATCCGTTCCCATTTCCGTTCGGCGGGCGTCGAGGATCTCTATCACGATGTGCCCAGACGCAAGATCCTCCCCCGCGAGGTCGAGCAGCACATCCTTCGCCGCTATACCGGCGCGCCGATCTTCCGCAAAACCTCATGCTGCATCGCGTTCGCTTACGCCGAAGCCGATTACAACGGCCATTATGGCATCCGGGAGATATGCGACATTTGCCCATCAAGCCAGATCGGGGTCTGCGCCGCCAGCCACCAGACGCCCTCATATGAAAGGCTATCGTCGCTCGCCGAAGTGGTGGGGCTGGACCCTGAGCGTATTGAAATCGCTTCAGGCAAAGTGATTGTTGAGGACAGCACCGAGCAGCAGCGTTACTTTATCCAGCATTCATTGGGCTTTCAGGTGCATGATCGTGTTCAGCCACATCTGCCGGAACGCCACGGTCGCGCTGAGGAGGGCTGGAATTGAACGACAGAATGTGGGCCGTCGATGTCGAAGGCAGCGGAAAATCACCCCCGGAAATCGTTGAATTGGCGATCGCCGAAATGGAGGGATTGGTCTTGACCGGGCGCAACAAGCATTGGCGCTTTAAACCGAAAAACGGGATTTCGCCCATCGCGGCCCGTATCCACGGGATCTGGGACGACGATGTGGCCGATGCGCCCGAGCTCGAAGACGTGGTGGACGATGTGCTGCTATGGCTCGAAGACAAGCCCATTGTTGGCCATAACGTCAAGGTCGAAGTCGATATCCTCACCCAGGCTCTGGAAGGGTGGGAACCTGCAGCAGCCTATGACACGTTGAAAATTGCGCGTCGTCTCCTTCCCGCCGAGGAGAAGCATGGACTTGAGTACCTCGGATCGAAGCTCGGCCTGAGCTCTGAAGCTGGGAAAATCACTGGTGGGAAGGCGCACTCCGCACCCTTCGATGCCGTCCTTTCCGCGCTCCTTCTCGATCACATGTTGCGCGACCGGACGGAAGTCGACCGGCGTGCGATCCTCGCCGACGCCGATATCCTCGGTAGCGCTCAAGGATCGCTGCTGTGAACCGGCCCTCATTCCGCATCGCTGTCGCAGGCACGCATTCTACCGGCAAAACGACGTTTCTCACGCAGATGAAGGATCTGTTCAAGCAGCGGGGATTGGCAGTAGCCTACGTCCACGACAGCGCTATCAACGCAAGAGACAAAGGCTTTCCAATCCTTGCCGATCATACATTCGAAAGCACCGCTTGGCTGATGGCAAGGGCCATCGAATTGGAAACGGAGGCCACCATCTCGGCCGATGTCATTCTTGTGGACCGCCCGGTGGCGGACGCTCTCGGATACCTTCATGCCGCACTCTTGCACACCTCACGGTCCATCACAGCCGCACGCATTCGCGCGTTGGAAGGCATTTGCGAGGCGTGGTGCCCCGAATATGATCTTGTGTTTCTGACTGTCCTCGATCCATCGGTCGAGCTCGGTGAGGGGCGTGACGGGGATGTGCTTTTCCGCGCAAGAGCAGCAAAGGAAGTGACCCGCGTGGTCGATAGATTCATGGCAGACCGCCACCTTCTTCGACACGGTGAGACTGATGCCGCCTTGGCATTCGCCATCGCCGCGTTCGACAACCACCGCTGCGAAGCCTCATAATGGCCCTCGAACAACTCGATCCCGTTCAGATCGCCGAAAATCGGGCAATTAGCCTTGCGGGTGCAAGCCGCATCGGCCTTGGCTGCATGGCTCTGACCGGCATCTATGGTTCCGTCGACCGTGAGCAAGCCATCGCAACGCTCACGGCGGCCTTGGATCAAGGCGTCATGCTATTCGACACGGCCCCGCTGTATGGCAACGGCGCGAACGAGCAGTTGCTGGGTGATGTTCTGGGCGGCCGTCTCGATGCGACCATCGTCACCAAGTTTGGCCTTTATGCGGATACCGGCGGTAAACTCTATCGCGATAGCCGACCCGAAACGATCCGGCTGTCGGTCGAAACTTCCCTCCGGCGCCTGAAGCGCGATCGTATCGAGGTGCTCCTTCAGCACCGCATCGATCCGGAAACGACAAACGACGACGTTCAAGCCTGCATTGCGGATCTAATCGCCGCAGGTAAGGTGGGCGAATTCGGCATCTCCAGCATTTCCGCTGGCGAGATTTCACGGCTGTCGATGGCGGGATCTCTGAGTGTCGTGCAGAACGAGCTTTCCCTCGTAACCGGCCCCAAGGAAGCTGAACTCGCCGCTGCGGCGGCGCAAGGCGCTGCCTTCATGGCCTTCTCTCCGTTGGGACGAGGCATCCTGACAGGCTCAAAGCCCTTCCAGACCAACGATCTGAGGACATCAATGATCGCCTTCACGCAGCGCCCCCGGGCAGTGCATCACTGTGACAGTGGTTCTTACGTGGGAATAGCAGCCGGGGAAGAGTGCTCCCTTCGCCAGGCGCTGGGATGGGTGCTGGCACAAGGCAACAACGTCGTGGCGATACCCGGATGTCGATCACCGAACCATGTTTCCGAAATTTTTCGAGATGCGATAGCCTTTTTGCCGCTTGCGACTCTGTGATCAGGGGCAGGTCACCCGTCTACTCCCGATCGTTCGCCGCAGCCGCACTTCCTAGTGCAAGAATCGGCCGACCTGAACGTAGGGCAGTTCTCCTAGTCATTTCCATGATAGGCGCCGTTCAGGAGTGGGACGCGAAGCGGTCGGTGGGGGAGACGGCTTTTGCCCGTAGATTTTATCTGTTCATTTGATCAAATATGGCGTATATCCATCATATGAAAGGAGGCTGCTATGCCCGCTGTTGCCAGTCCAAAACCAGATCGAGCCACAGCGCTGAGGGCTGCCATCGTCCGCATTGCTGAATTTTGGTCGCTCAACAACGCCAAGTTGGGGATTATCTTGGGCATCTCCGCCCCAACGGTTTCGCGGCTAAAGCGCGGGACGAGCGAACTAGATCCTGCGTCCAAATCCTTCGAGGCAGGCCAATTCCTGTTGCGCCTGTTCCGCAGCCTTGATGCCCTGCTAGGCAGCGACGATACCGCGTCCAAGCGTTGGCTCGATACCCCCAATCTCGACCTTGGCGCCAAGCCGATCGACAAGCTCGACACGATGCGCGGTCTGATCGAAGTATGTGATTATGTGGACTTTTACCGCGCTCGCGTCTGAGCAACGGGCCTATCGCGGCAAGATCTGGCGCTTGGTCGAGGGGCAGCACCGCATCTCCACCAACCGCCTTGCCAGCGACCGTGCGACCCAGGCCTTGCTGGAGGAGCTTGCAGAGGAGGTGAAGCCTAAGGTACCCGAAAGTGCGCGGCATCTGCATTTCCTGCTCGCCACGCCCTTTCGCTATGGCCACAAGAGCGCAAGTCGTTTTCGTCGCGCCGATGAAAGACCTGGCATCTTCTATGCCGCCGAGGCGGAGGCGACGGCCATCGCGGAGACCGCTTATTGGTCGCTGCGGTTCTTTAGCCGCTCACCGGGCTTTGTGCCGCCAACCACTACGGTGGAATACACCAGCTTCCATGTGCGCGTGGCGACGGATCGCGCACTGGACCTAACGCAGTCGCCCTTCGCCGAACACGAGGCCGATTGGACGGCGCCGGATGACTACACGGCCTGCCAGGCTTTGGCCATGGAAGCACGGGCGGCCAACACCACGCTTATTCGAACTATTTCCGTGCGGGCCGAGGGGCGGCGATGCAATGTTATCGTACTCGACCCCGCGACATTTGAGGCGGCAGTGCCTACGATCCACAGGACATGGCATTTTCGCCACCAAGCCAACCGCCTGTCGGTGTTAGGCGCATTTCCATCTACCGAGCGGTACGAGTTTTCGGCAGGGCGGTTCGGGTTATGACACATGTCGCCGATCGCCTAATTATCACGCGATGTCGCGCCTCCACAGGTCAGCTTGGATCCATGTCCCTGCCGGCTCCAGTAGATACCAATCGTGCCAGCCATTGCGACTGGTTCCGGTAACAGACTTTGAGGCTGCCGAAAATGATGAGAACGGGTTCGGTTGACCAGAAACTACCAGCTGACGATTGATAATCTCGCCGGCGAATTCCGTGCCAGAATAAGTGAAGCGGCAGCGTGTGCCATCCGCAGGATGGCCAACGGACCCCAGATTGCCATAGTCAGCCTCAAGCGTAAGGTTTACATTTGTTCCAGCGCCTAAGATTTCTTCACGTTGAGGCGCGGTCCAGATTTTACGGGCAATTTCAAACAAAACCTCACCACGAGCGGCAATTGTATCCTCATCCCATGCAGAATAGGCCTGCAATTCACGGTTCAATGCTAACGCGGTGTTGGCTCGCAGCGCAGGCATTTTCACCGAGAAGGCGGCATTGGATACCGACGCGTTGAGACCTTGGGTGAGCAGGGTCAAATTGCCAATAGTATCAACAGCCTGAATCCGCGCCCTTTCTCGCTGACCATAAACCGGATCGAATGTGGGATCGATATCTGGCCCAAACCCGGAAATTGGCCATGCGTCATGCCATTTTTGCGGCATGATGTGCTCGATGGTGAGCGCGGAACGGATGACAATGTCTTCATTGCGGGTGGTATGCTTAGCTCGCTCAATAGCCTCAAAAATATAGCGCAACCGCGGCTGACGTGCGGTGCGGTATTGAGGGCGTGCCAGCCAATTACGGCGCCATTCGGCATCGTCGGGCCAGCGGTCGAGATCAGCAGTCCGGCTGGAAAGAAAATCGATCAGTTCATCGACTTTGTCACCTTCACAGCCTCTCAGGCGTCCAATTAAGGCGACGAAAAATCGATTGTAGTTTTTGGTCGTCAGCGCGCAGATATCGCGCCTCAGAATGTAGCTTTCGACGGCTGCAAACGCTTCTCCAATTCGCGAGGCAATCGAAGGTTCGGTGGCCAGATAGATTGCCAGCGGCATCGCGGTGGATACATCAAATGCGTCAGCCATCCGGCCAAACAGGCCAACGGTGTCGCCATCGGCTGGCGTGAACAGCCTGCGCTCCACTGCCGCGGTCGCCGATATGGACTCCAGTTCCTCGACGACGCTTGCGAATGGCTCCTGCCGACTGATCCAATTTCGGTAGTTGGGAAAAAGGGTCTCCACAGAAACGAGATCGCCAATGTGCATCGCAAGGTGGTCAGTCAACATCCAAGCAAGACGGGATCGGGTTTGGCGCCCGCGAGACGCTTGCTGGCTCCAGAATGCCCGATCCAGTGGCAACCAATGCCGCTGATAAAGTTGATCAACGTTGAGAGATCCATCGACTTGGCCCAAACCCTTTGCGCGCTGGAAGATGTAATTGCGCAGCAAATCTGCCGGTGACAAGGCAACGCCTCGGCTATTCAGCGTCTCAAAGATGGTCTGTGGGTCATCCCCGCCATCCAACTCTATCGAAACAACGGCCATTCCCGCCTGCAGTGCTTCGAACAGCGTTGCAAGGCGAGCCTCCGGATTGGCGTCGTCTTCGGTCACGTGGCGGGCGATGCGTGCGTGAAACCAGGCATGAGCTGATGTCGCGAGCTTGCCGCTCAGATCATCATCGTCTGGAAGACTGTCAACGGTGCTCAAATCAACCTTTGGGTCTATGATGGACACGAAAGCGCGGCGGTCGGTGATCGATGGCCAAAGCTTGTGTCGTTCGACCGCTTGGTCAGCCATCACACCGCCGTTGAGAAGATATTGCTCAGCCTCATGGGCGTAAGCCGACCCATGCTCGGCCGCGACATCGCGAAATGCTGCAAGCAGGAGCTGGAATGTAGTCAGCCGCTGCTGACCGTCGATCACCTCAAAGGCCTGTACCTGCTGACCGAAGGTCTTGATCTGGCTGATCACGATGGCCCCCATGAAGTGGGGCACAAGTTGCGATCGATCTTTCCCAATGCGCATCACAGCTTGCTCGATGTCTTCCCATAAAGGCTCAAGATCATGCTTATCGCGCCAAGAATATTGGCGCTGATACAAAGGAATCAGATAGCGCTTTTTGCCGTCAAACAGGTCGATGATGGATCGCGTGAAGGGCTTCATAAATCGCTTTCAGATTTCGCAAATTTCAGATGCCAGCAAGTAGCAATTCGGCAAGTCGATCTAACTCCGCCTTATCCGTTCGCCACTGTGGCGCACATCGATCCAGCAAGGCATAGAATTTTGGGCCATGGTTATGTTCAACAAGATGACAGATTTCATGTGTTAGAACATAGTCGATGCAGGGACGCGGCGCTTTGATCAAGGCTGGATTGAGTGTCAATTTACCATCGGGCGAACAATTTCCCCATTGCGCTCGCATCTTTAGCAGCGACATCGTTGGAACTTCGCTGACCCAAGGCAAATCGGCGCAGATCACGCGCAGCCGTTCGCCGAGATAATCCTCAGCCCTTTTGCGATACCATGCATCAAGACGGCGCTTCACAGCTGCTGGATCTGCGACCGGCAGGCGGACTTCCAGGCGTCCGCGATGCAGCCGTACTGATGAGCCGGCTGCGTTCTCGGCAATGACCTGTAGCTGGTGTCTGCGGCCAAGATAGAAATGGGTTTCACCGGACACATAAGCGCGGGGCAGCGCGTGGCTTCTGCCGTCGCGCACATCATTCAGATTGCGCCAGATCCAACGGGCTCGCCGGGAAAGTACGACTTGTATCTGCGCCTCATCGGCGTTGGGAGGACATTCCAGTTCCACGGTCGCATCCGGATGGACATGAACGCGCACGCGCGACACCAACTGGGCCGCTCGGGTTATGCGATAGCTGATCCTGTCATTCCCGTAGGTAAAGGCGCCGCCTTCGACCGTCGCTTCAGTCAAGCTTGCCATTGGCGAGTCCGATCCGGGTAATGTTGACGATCTCGTCGGTCATCGACTTAGCCTTGTCCAGGCCGAAGAGCCCGAACAGGATGGGTAGGACGCCTTTGCGAACAGCGGCTTCAATGTTGACCAGGTTTAAGGAGTTTTCGGCGACGGCGGCGACTACAATGTCCTCGATCTTGCAAGCGGCCTCTTCGTGAGGGTTGCCCCAGTCGATGATCGTGACGTCGTTGTGAAGCCTGAAGATACCATAGTATGCTCGGGCATACGGACGATTGGCCAAAGCCTCCGGGATGCCGGGCGCTGCCTTCGCGTTGAACGATGCTTCCAGCGCCTCGAACATGTCATACTGCTTGCGCGGGTATTCGAACAACGCGGCGGCTTCCGCGATGGCCTTGCGCAACAGGTCCGAAAAGTGGGCCTGGGCATAGGGATCATCGGACAGATCGTGCTCGATGGTGCGGGTCAGGCGGCTGCGGATGATATCCGTTTCATTCCGCGTCTTTTCCTCGCTCCAGGTGTCAGGGTCGCTAGCGCTGCCCAGTCCCGCAACCGACAACAGTTCGCCCTTCGCCTCAATTCCTTCACCGATCACATTAGTGTCGATCATCTTGCGGATCTGCTTCTCGTACTGGGAGAAGTCGATGGTCTCAAAGGCGTCCTGCTTGGCTTGCTGGCGCAACGCGGTGAAAAAGCGCAGATCCCGTTTGTACTCGGAAATCTGCTGTTCGCTGAATGCCCCGTCCTCAAAAAATGACCGCGATGACAAAGCCGTTTTCAGGCACATGCCAAAGGCGGTCAGCGCTTCGTAGAAATCCTCGCGCCGCTTCTGATTGAGATCGGTCCGCTTTCCGCCCGCAGCGTCAGAATAGCGCGGCACGAGCAATTGGCGGAATTGCTCATTGTCCGCCCGATTGCGGACCGTTTCGAAAAACTTCCACAAATCGGCATGCAACCCGGGCAGCCGCTTATATTCGGTGCAGACATCGCGGTAGAGGCCTTCGAGATCCGCGATGTCAAAGCCGCCCTGCGTGCGCTGTGCCAGATCCTGATAGGCGGAGATCGCTGTATCCAGCTCTTTCAGAATGCCCCGGTAATCGACGAGGAAGCCATATTGCTTGTCATCGTGCAGGCGATTCACGCGCGCAATCGCCTGGACCAGGTTGTGCGCCTTCAGCGGCTTGTCGATATACAGGACGGTGTTGCGCGGTTCATCAAAGCCGGTCAGCAGTTTGTCGACAACGATCAGAAGGTCGGGCCGGCCCTCCGTGGAAAAATCCTCGATGGTCTGACGCTCGTAAGTCTCGGCATCGCCCTTCACGTTGGCCGCCCACCATTGCTGCACTTCGGGCAATTCGGTCTCGTTCACATCCTCGTGCCCCTCTCGGGTATCCGGCGGGGATATGATGATGGCACTCGAAACCAGCCCGGTCTCGTCTAGGGCCTTTTTGTAGCGGATCGCGGACAGCTTGCTGTCTGTGGCAATCTGGCCTTTCAGCCCAAGTTTCAGGTCTTTGAAATTGGTCCGGAAATGCGCGGCGATGTCCCACGCGATGCGCCGAACCCGGCCTTCCGCGCCATAGACCTGGCCGCGGCTAGCGTACTTCTTTTTCAGGTCTGTTTTCTGCTCATCGCTCAAACCACGGGTGATAACGTCAAACCAGCTGTCGATGGCGCGTTCGTTGATATCCAGCACCGGCTTGCGCTCTTCATACAGAAGCGGGGTTACGGTGCCATCGTCAATCGCGTCACGCATCGTATAGGCATGGATGATCCGGCCAAACCGCCCTTCGGTCTTTTCGCCCTTCAACAGCGGTGTGCCGGTAAACGCGACATAGCTGGCCTGCGGCAGCGCCTTCTTCATCCGCTCGTGATTTTCGCCGCCCTGACTGCGATGGCCCTCGTCGATCAGCACGATGATATTGGGGCTCGCATTGCGGCATTCGGGCAGCTTTGATGCGCTGGCAAACTTGTTGATGATAGTGAAGATTATCCGTTCGGTCCCCTTGCCGATCCGCTTGGCGAGATCACGCCCGGATTGCGCCTTGGCCTTGCCCCCCTCCTTGTCGGAAAGGGACGTGCCGAACGCGCCGCCGGTCAGGAAATTCCCCGCCAATTGCTTTTCCAGATCGGTCCGGTCGGTCACCACCACGACACGGCACTCGGCCAGTGCGGCATGGAGCAGCAGCGCCTTGCACAACAGAACCATGGTGAAGCTCTTGCCCGACCCCGTCGTATGCCAGATCGTCCCCCCTTCGCGCCCAGGGCCATCGGGATGGTTGGCAGGCCGGATTTTCGAGATTTCGGCAATCAGCTTGCGGATCCCGAACATCTGCTGGTGGCGGGCGGCAATCTTGCCGGCCTTACGGTCAAAGAACAGGAAGAAGCGCACGAATTCCAGCAAGCGGGCGGGCGTGGCCAAGCCGATCAGCAGCTTGTCCTGTTCGTTGGCGGCCATTTCCCCAGACCAGAGCGCGGCCACGCTTTCGCGCACATCGCGCACACGGTCTTGCAACAGGCTTTGCCGATCTTGCGCCGCAGTACCGTTTTTGACGGCCTGGTAATGCGCCGCATCAAACTCTTCGTCGCGCCAGGTCGCCCAAAATTTCCTGGGCGTGCCCGTCGTGCCATAGCGGCCATCAGAGCCTGACACTGCAAACAGCACCTGTGCATAGGCGAAAAGCAGCGGGATCTCGTCCGGCTTTTGATTGCGGATGGTCTGGCTGATACCTTCGTCGACCATGCGCTGCGAACCGCCGCCCACCGGCCGCTTCGCCTCAATCACGATCATCGGGATGCCGTTGACAAATCCGACAATGTCCGGGCGTCGGGTGCGTGTGCCGTCAGTGGTGGCAAAGGCCAGTTCCTCGGTCACCACAAAGCGATTGGCCGCCACATCGTGCCAATTGATCAGCGGCACCGTGATTGACAGCTTTTTGCCATCAACAAATTCCGTCACAGTGATGCCCAGCGTCAGCCAGTCATACACGCGCTGGTTCGCCGTCAGCAGGCCATCCTGCAATGGCGGCGCAGACAGCGTCCGCATGATGAAATCGATCGAATTGGTCGACAGCGGATATTCCGCGCCGCGATGGGGGAAACGGTGGCGCGACAGATGTTCGATCAAATCGGCGCGCAAAAACGCGCCACTTTCGCCGCCGCGCTGTTCCAGGCAATCGGAGGGTGACAAATAACGCCAACCCACCGCGCACAAAGTGGCCAGCGCTGGGATGTGGGAAGTCGAGAGTTCGTCTGTGTTCGGCGTTGTCATCGGATCAAAGCTTGTCAAAGACCGATCCCATGCGCGGCGCGAACAGCCGCTCATAGGTTCGGAGCAAATAGGTATCGGTCATGCCTGCGACATGGTCGCAGATAATGCGGGGGTCGTTGTTGGCTGCAGTGAATTTTGCATAGGCGTCACGGGGCAGGAGACGCTTCGGATCGGCCTGCAATGCTTCAAAGACCGATACCACCATGGTTTGGCCTTTGAACTCCAGATGCTGGACTCCGGGACTGAATATCACCTCATCAGCAACGAGCTTTTTGAGCGTTTTGAGAAAGCCGCTCTGCGGCTGCTTGACCTTCGCGCGATAACGAACCAACGGCTCGGAAAAGGCATCATGCTCTTCAAATTCCACTGCAGTAATGAAGTGATGGACAAGACGGCTGATGAATCGCTTGCGGGTAGCGCTGCCTGCGAAAAGGCCTTCAACCATATGCGCGAACACATTATTTTCGCTCTCGTCTGGGTATTTTGCCTTCAGCGCGTCGAGGAACGACGAACAGTTGTCCAGAAGCGCCGACGCCAGCGTTTCCTTGTCGATCAGGCCGAGCGCGATGGCATCTTCTAGGTCGTGCACGCCATAGGCGATGTCATCAGCTGCATCCATGATGCTGCAATCGAGTGATTTGTGCCGTGGCTTGTGATGCTTGCCTGCCGCCGGGTCGAAGGCTTGGAATTCGTCGCGCTCGGCTGTCGTAAAGGACTTCATGATCCAGTCCACGACATCTCGTTCACTGTCCATGTAGCATTTCGGCGGAATACTAGCCTCATCGTCGATGATGTCCAGCGTCGTAGGGCCGCTAAACAACTTGGGTACGATGGCCGGATTTCGAGCTTGCGAATAGGCGACTGGGTATTTCAATACGCCCAGCAGAGTGCGGCGCGATAGATTAGCACCTGCATTAGCCGAAAAATTCTCTAGCCGGGACAGAATGCGCAACGTCTGGCCATTGCCCTCAAATCCGCCGTGCGAGCGCATGCAATAGTTGAGCGCGATCTCACCGCCATGTCCGAACGGCGGGTGGCCCAGATCATGCGAACAGCCAATGGCCTGGATCATGCTGCGATCCGGCAAATGGCTGGTTGCCGGATGATCGGGATAGCTCTTGGCCAATTGTTTGGTGAGCCCCGCTGCGATCTGCGCGACTTCCAGCGAATGGGTCAGCCGTGTGCGATAAAAGTCGCTGTCCCCCAGATTCAGGATCTGAGTCTTGCCCTGCAGCCGCCTAAACGACGAGGAATGGATCACCCGCCCGTAGTCGATGTCACCATCGTCGCGCGCGTCTTCGGCTTGCGGCGTCCAGCCTTCTCGCCGTTCAGACCAACTCATGCGTGTTCCTTTTCGGTGATCTTCACTCGGCGTTTGCCAGTGAGCAGTTGCTGCATCAGGGCGGATTTTTCCTGACGGAGGGCGGCGGACTGGCCTTCCAGTCCGCAGATTTCGCGATCTTGCAGGTCTGCGAGCTTCCCAATTGCTTCTTGTTCCGGTCGCGGTGCAACGAGCAACTCAAAGCCTGCTAAAGCCTTTTTCTGAATGTTTGGGAGGCCTGATCCGACGCGCAGAGTCATGATCTCAGGCTCCCGATGCTTCAGAGAGGCGAAAAGAAATGATCTATCAACGGTCAGTTGTTTCAAGGCGTAGCAATGGCCTCCGCACCAGAATGGCCGGGACATCAAACTTACAAAGCCGCAGGAGTTTCCGCCCTCCGAAATGGTGATACACCCACCCGGATTGTTTGAACGATCCGTAAAACCTGATGGAGTGACGCCACCATTGATGACCGGTACAGTCCCATCATCGAGCATGGCTAGGCGCCCTAATTGCTCTCCTTTGGTAATCTGACAAAGGCTCCCTAGCTTTTCTGATCGCCAATCCCCTGAAAAGCCCGGCAGGCGTTTTTTGCCGGTGAGGAGGGATTGCATCAGGGCCTGTTTTTGGGTGCGGGCATTGGCGATGAGCGCCTCCACCATTTCGATGGCGCGATCCCAGGTGGACAGGATTTCTATGATACGCCTCTGCTCATTCATTGGAGGCAAAATAATCGGAATGTCTTCGAGAGAAGCTTTAGTAAGTTTGTACCTTTTGGCACCCTGCCGAGTGAGATATGACTCAACGGAACGATTTTGAAAATAAAAATAAAACCAATCTGTGGTGCAGGAATCGGTTCCCTGTATGGCATGGGCATGATTATTGACATTGAAATGGCCGTCAATAATTTGTGTCATGCTTTGAGTTTTATATTTTAGGAAATGATCCCCATCTTCACCGATTAACGCATAGCGCCCATCGTAGGCATATTCGTTTATCCAGTCTTGGATTTGAGTTGGTCCATAATAGGGAAACGGCCCTTGCATTGTCGCGCGTTCCTCTGCGCTCAATGGTTTGCGCTTTGTATTTTCAATCACAAGTGCGTCGCCGACACGCTGCTCTTTCCAACCTTTGGGAATCATGCGCGATCCCCTTTGCCCTTGCGCGCGACCTTGGGCCTCCCAGCTTCAAGCAGCTTCGCTTTGCCAATTGCCTCAACGAAATGCTGCTCAACCGGGCTAGGTGCATTGATCGCGCGTGCGTGCCAGCGGTCGTACTCAGCATCGACCTTCTTTGTCGCCACCTTGGCCTGCACTTTGCCCGCGCCGGGTAACAGCGGATGGTCGCCCAGCTTGAGGAAGTCATCCAGCTTGGCGATCCAGTCGGCCATGTGCATCGGCTTGCGGTTTTTTGCCATGCTTTCGGCAAATTCCAGAAACGCCACCGTGATGCGGTTCAGCGTCTCCATTTCGTCCGGTTCGAGGTAATTCTTGGCCACCTGCGCGTCGGCCCTGGTCGGCAAGGCTCCTCGCTTTTCGCCCGGCCAACTTGTTAGCCCCATCATGGGCTTGGAGGCATCGGCCCGCGCGACCTTGGTCTCTGCGGCCGTCTGCCCATGAGCGGCATGGTGCATCTTGTTCTGAACCGTCTGGAAAAACTGCTGGCTCGCCTCTGCGCGCGGATCATAGTCCACCGCTGTGGCGTAGATATCGAGCACCTTCTTATAGAACAGCTTTTCCGATGCGCGGATGTCGCGGATGCGGGCGAGCAGTTCCTCGAAATAGTCCGCCTCAGGGTCTTTCAACCGGGCATCGTCCATGACGAAGCCTTTGACCAGATATTCGCTCAACTGCGCCGCCGCCCAGCGCCGGAACTCCACACCGCGCGGGGAACGCACGCGGAAGCCCACGGCCATGATCATGGGTAGGCTGTAGGTTGCGATGCTACGGGTAACCTGGCGGGTCCCCTCGGTTTGAACTGTCAAGTTTTCTTTGACAGTTGCCGATTCATCGAGCTCCCGCTCCTGGAGAATATTGCGAACGTGGAGGCTAATGCTCTGTTTCGTTGTCTGAAATAGCTCAGCCATTTCAGCCTGACTGAGCCAGACATTGCCGTCGCGCGCCTGCAACCGGATGACCGTTGCGCCATCCTCGGTCTGGTATTGGATGATTTCGCCAGCCATCAGAAGCCAAGCTCCTTCAGATAGCCGTCCATCTTTGTCTCGAGCGCAGCGAGTTCGTCCTTCAGTTTCAGCCGCTCGGTGCGGATCACCACTAGATCGATTTCCGCTTCTTCCTCGAACGTGTCGACGTAGCGGGGGATGTTCAGATTGTAGTCGTTGGCCTTGATTTCGTCAGGCGCGGCGAGATGGGCATATTTAGGCACGCTCTCGCCCGCCGCGATGGTGGCAACGATCTTCTGGATGTTTTCCTGGGTCAGCTGGTTCTGGTTCTTGCCGGATTTGAACTCGCGGCTCGCATCGACAAACAGGACATCCTTGTCCGGCTTTGCCTTGCGCAGCACCAGGATCGCGGCCGGAATGCCCGTACCGTAAAACAGCTTTTCCGGCAGACCGATCACGCAATCGAGCAGATTCTCCTCGATCAGCTTTTGACGGATCTTGCTTTCGGTGCCGCCACGGAACAGCACGCCATGCGGTACGACGACCGCCATGCGACCGGTGCGCGGCTTCATTGTTTCAACCATGTGCAGGATAAAAGCATAATCGCCCTTGGTGCGTGGCGGCAGGCCGCGCCGGAACCGCTTGAACTTGTCGCTTTCGGCGGTGTCGTGGCCCCATTTGTCGAGGCTGAAGGGCGGATTGGCTACCACCACGTCAAAGTGCTTCAGCTTGTCATCGCCGTCGAGCAGCTTTGGATTGCGAATGGTATCGCCCCATTCGATCCGGTGGTTGTCTTCGCCGTGCAGGAACATGTTCATCTTGGCGAGCGCCCATGTGCTGCCGATCGATTCCTGGCCAAAGAGGGCATAGCGCTTGCTACCGTGCTGTGCCTGGACGCGTTGGCCACATTTCATCAGCAGCGAGCCGGAGCCGCAAGCCGGATCGCAAGCCTCTTCGCCTTCGCGCATGTCCATCAGGATCGCCATCAGTTCAGAGACTTCCGGCGGGGTGTAAAACTCTCCAGCCTTGCGCCCGGCATCCGAGGCAAAGTTCTTGATCAGATATTCATAGGCGTTGCCGATGATATCGAGGTTGCCGATGCGCGAGGGGCGCATGTCCAGTTCGGGCTTGGCAAAATCTTCCAGCAGCTGGCGCAGCAGGTCGTTCTTTTGCGCCTCTTCCCCCAGCTTGTTGGCGTTGAAGCTGATGTCCTGGAACACGTTGTTTAGCTTGCCAAGGTTGGCATCCTCCATGGCGGACAATGCCTTGTCGATGCGTTCGCCGTTGCCCGGTTCGTGACGACGGGCATAGAGTGCGGAAAAGCTGGCGCCTTCGGGCAGGACAAAGCGTTCCGATTTCATCATTTCCGCGATCAGGGCGGGTTCGTTGCCGTACTGCCGGGCGTATTCGTCGTGATGATCCTGCCACACGTCGCTGACGTATTTCAGGAAGAGCATCACCAGGATGTAATCCTTGTAAATCGCCGGATCGACGGTGCCGCGAAAGGTGCCGCAAGCCGCCCATGCCGCTTTGTTGACGGTATCCTGCTTGATTTGGTCGTTCATGCGGAGATAGTCCCTGTCAGAATTTTCAAGGCCATAGCATCGATCTGCTGCTGGCGAATTGCGATCAACTGTTTCAACGCCGCACCCTCGGCAGCGGCACATTCGGAAAATTCAACGGCCAAACGCTGCTGCTGGAGCGTGGGGATGGCAATGGGCAGCGCCTCCAGCGCTGGGCGTGTAAGATTAAGCACATGAGATCCGGTAGCCGATGCGGCCAGATATTCTTGTGCCGGACGTTGGTTGATCTGCCACGCCAGGAACTCGGGCAGCAAGAGGGCGCCTTCGCCAAGCCGGATGACAAACAGATTGGTGGCGGCAACTGCTTGTGCGGGGGGGTCCAGCAAGGCAGCAGCCTCATTCCGCCGCCCGCGCGTGGTAATCAGCACGTCGCCAGCGCGAAGGAAGTCAGCTGATCGTGACTTGGGCAGTGCTTTCGACGGGACCGTTGCCCAATCGATAGGCGCCGACCCGCTAACGTCCCGCACCTGCACAACCTTGACCTCGCCCGCCGGCAAATCGTCCACCGCCCCCCGAAATGGGAAGCCCGCGCTCACCTCGGCAACGGCATGCAGGCTTTTCATATTTTTAGCAGTATCAGGCATATTGCAATTAATATACCACCACCTCGACAGAGTCAACTGCGTAAATCACGCGAATGCAATTACTGCATTTAAATCTGAATTACAACGCTCGACGTCCCTATGTCTGATCCGCCGGATATTTTGGCGTGTACCGCTCATTCGGCGTTTTCCAGTTGCGGAAGAAGTCGAGTGGATCGGTCGACCCGAGCAAATTCCGGGCAAGAGCCAGTCGCTGATGGATTTGAGGTGAATCGGCAGGAGACTGGTCATTCGTCGTTTGCTCGATCCCTTCAAGGAACCGCTCAACGGCAATGACGTCCGACCATTGACCGATGATTTTCCTCAGCTCGCTGTGGCTCTCGTCGATCGAACGAGCGATGCACTGCCTGTCCTCCTTTCGCTTGCGGCGATCTTCGGCCACCAACCATTCCTGATGACGGATTTCAGCCAGGCGTTCGGCCTCTGCGAGCTTGGCAACAATTTCCGGCGCGGCAGCCTCGATGGTTTCGACAATGGTGGCCAATTGCCCACGCAGTGAAGCGGCTTTTGTTTCCTGCCATTCTGCCACCCAGTCAGCATTACCGTAAGGGCAATAGGCGACGATGCGCATACGGCCACAGGGCAGCTCGCGGGTCGTGGTCCAACTGGAATCGGTGCTGTACCGACCGCGCGGCGGCACGTACTCGCTTTCGCGGACATATTTTCCGTTGAGGTAACGCAGCGTGACGGACTCTGACATTTCGATGATCGTCAGCCCAATCGCGACGGTGCCAACGTAGACCACCGTCGGGCGATAAGGTGACCAGAGGCCACTGTGTTCCCAGTACTGGCGGGGCTTGGCGGGCACTTCATGCTCATTGATTGAAACACGGCGCAAACCGGCTTCCGCCGATGCCATCGTGACCCGATGTCCCACCGATTCCAAGGCATTGAAAAGGTCATTGGCAAGGCCAAGCGCCTTGTCCAGACCGGCCTGCGATGCGGTCACATCGACCAGCAGGAATTTGTAGGGCTTCAGGTACATGCCCTCATCAATGCGCCTGGTCTTTTCAATGAGTGGCTTTGCGCCTCGGATCAGGAGGTGGATATGCTCGCGTGGAACCCGGATTTTCCGCCCAGTCTTTTTCTCTCGCGGAGCCTTTGGGGCTTGCGGCCTTGGCTGCGGAACGCGCTCCCCTTCGTTGGACCAATGCAACGGATCGCCTGGCTGGGCCGGCGGCAGCGGCACTTTGGGCGGCGCCTTGCCCACCGCCAGCTTGGCCCAGTAGCCCCGTTGCGGGCGGGGGACGTTTAACAGGGTGCAAATCCGCGCGAGGTAGCTGCCAGAAACGTCGAATTTCTGGGCGACTTTGATCATGGGCTGCGACCAGACCAGATCGTAAAGGTCATCTCTTGTTATCATGGAGCGCTAATTCGGCTCGATTGGTGGCATTTTCATTAAAAACGTCAGTTGGTTGATGGGGGAGAGTTGAAGAGGGTGGGAGCTTTTCGAGTTCGGTAAAGCTCGAAAAGGACTTGGACATGGCAAGGGTTTCGTCACCCATCCCAGCAGCACTGCGGGCGCAGATGCAGGAGATGGCGGATCAGGCCGCGGAATTGGTGCCCGGCGGCGCTTATGCGAATTACATGATCATCGATCCGACGCAGCCCGATCCTGACGGCATCCTGCCCGGCGCGCCAATCTATGTCGGCCAGAGCGTCAATATTGGTAAGCGCGTCCTCACACATATGCGGCAGGCCCTGACCCGGTCGGTCAGGCGCGGCAGTCTGTATGAGCGGATCGTCGCCATTGTCAGGAGTGGCCAACTGCCCATTTTCCGCGTCTTGCAGGTTCACCAGACACGGCTCGACTGTGTGCAGGGCGAGACGGTCTGGGCGCAGCGCTTGCTGGGCAATGGCGCCCACCTCTACAATCGCTGGCCTGAGCAATCTCGGCTGATGCCGCCCAAGGAACTGGCGCGGCGCCAGCGGCGACGGTTGTTTGACCTGTCGATGGTCGAGGCCAGCGAGGCTGGCGCAGTGCTGCAGGCTCAATGCCGCAAGGATGGCTGGATCGCCTCGATTGGTGCTGAGCATTTGCTACCTTGCTTTGGCAGGCAAGCAACGTTTCACGCCGTGCGCCGCACTTTGCGGGAATGTCCTGAATGCGGGGGGCGTCTTCGCCACGCCATCGTGATCGAGGGGGTGGTGATCAGCCCTGTGTCGAAAGGCGCGCTGGGTAGAAATGCAAGCCCATGAAGCGCAGGCCCGAGATGGTTTTTACCTCGCCGCGCCATGGCCACTTCCAGAGGCCAGCAACCGTCTCCATCCGGCCCACGCCCGCGACCGCCACATAGGCGCTGGCCGTCAATGCCAGCACGACGAGGCGGGTGACCGGCGGTAACGGCGCGCCAAGCGGGGCAGCCAAAAGAACCGCGCAACAAGCTGCCAAGGCGGGAAACAACGCGCCCATCTTGCTGATCAGCACCAGATAGGCGGCAAACGGATCGAGCGGGCGCAAGTTGGCCTTCACCCGCCCAGTCTCGGTCTGATGCGGGAATTCCGCCTCCAGAGCGTTGTCGATGTCGGGCGCTAGTTCGCGCAGGCGAGCGAGATAGGGGTTCTTGTCCATCACGCCGTCTCCGGGAACAACTGCTTGAGCAGTGGCCGGGCCTTGGCCGGATCTGGTGCCTTGTCGTCCAGAATACTCAGGATCACCGCCACCGCGCGGGTCAAGTTCGCGGCGGAAGCGGGCAGATCGCGCTCCTCGAAGAAGTTGAACGCCCATTCGATGGCCGCCGAGATGCGGTTGAGTTCATCCTCGTTCGGTTGCCGCGTGCCGAACAACAGCCAGTTGGCATCGACACCGTACTTCTCGCAGATCTGCACGACGAGGCTGGTCGGCGGGTCAAACGCACCGCGTTCGTAGTTTTTGTACGAGCTGCGAGGCACGCCAAGCAGCTCGGCAAAATCAATCTGATTGAGGCCCTGCGTCGCGCGCACCTCTGCCAGTCGCTTGCCTATTGACATCACCTCTTGCCTGATGGTTTAATAGGTTGTTCCATAAATCCTCATGACGATGATTAATTCCTTAGGTTGTTTCGATTCTACCTCAAAACCATTTCCAGACCAAGGAGAAGTCTGTGCTCGACCTTGAAAGCCCGCGTGAACTTGCGATTCGCACTGGATGGCCGGAGCGGCGCATCCGTAACCTCATTTCCCAAAGGCGGCTTCGCCATGTCCGAATCGGCACTAACATCTACGTGCCCACCGGTGCCGTGGAAGAATTCATCAACCGCAACATGGTCGAGCCCACCGTTCCACCGCAGCAGGAGGTCGCTCTATGACGCCGCAACCCGACCCGCAGCTTGTAGAATTGGCGAAGGCCTTGGCCCGCGCCAGCGCCGCTCGCGCGGCCACCGCCACGCGCAGAAAGGACATGATCAATGCGCACCGTACTCTACGCCCGGTTCAGCTCCACGCTGCAAAATAGCCGGTCGATCGACGATCAGATCTCCATCCTCAATGAGCGCTGTCAGCGTGAGCAATGGGAGGTCGTCGACATCTTTACCGATTACGCCATCAGCGGCGCAGCGGGCATCGACGAAAACGCTCGCCCCGGCCTCAACGCCCTGTTGGAGCGGGTGGAAGCTGGCGGTATTGATCAGGTTCTGGCGGAGGCGACCGACCGCATCGCCCGCCACCAGGGCGACGCCTTCGCCATTCGCGAACGGATCGTCTATGCTGGTGCCCGCCTCTTCACCCTGTCAGACGGCGAAGTCACCGAGATCACCGCCGCTTTCAAGGGGCTGATGGATGCCCAGTTCCGGAAGGAATTGGGTGCAAAGATCAAGCGCGGGCAGCGCGGCGCGGTGAAATCAGGGCGGGCACCTGCGGGCATCGCCTATGGCTATCGCCGGGCCAACAAGCTGGATGCCAACGGCAACCTCGTGCGCGGACTGCGGGAGATCGACGCCGAAGAGGCCGAAATCATCCGGCGGATTTTCAGCGAATATGCCGCCAACATCAGCCCACGCTACATCGCCGAACGGCTGAACAGCGAGGGCATTCCCGGCCCACATGGGCGAGGCTGGCGGGCCAGTACGATCAATGGTGACCGCCAGCGCCTGAATGGCATGCTGCAAAACCAGCTCTATGCCGGGGTTCTGGTCCACAATCGCACCAGCAAGGTCACCGACCCTCGGTCCCGAAAGGTACGAATCAGACCAAACCCTGAAAGCGAGTGGTTCAGCGAGCCGGTTCCTGCTCTGCGCATCATCCCCGAGGATCTCTGGGACACCGTGCAGGCGCGGCGTCAGCGCATCTATGGCATTCCCTATGCCAGTCAGAAGCGCCCCAAGCGGCTGCTATCGGGCATATGCCAGTGCGGCATCTGTGGCGGCACATGGACAGTGATTGGGCTCGATCGTTGGGGCTGTGCGCGCCGTCGCAATGGCGGCGGCTGTACCAATAATCGCACCATCGGCACCGAGCAACTCGAAGGCCGTGTCCTTGCGGGATTGCAGGAGCGGATGCTCGATCCCGAATTGGTGTCGGTCTTTGTGCGGGAATATCATCAGGAATATGGCCGCAGGTCAGCCGACCGCACGCGCCGCCGCTCCAAGGTGGAGAAACGGCGCGATGAAGCTGTTGCCAAGGTCAATCGTCTTGTGGAGGCCATCGCCAATGGTGCTGATGAGTTTGTGGAGATCAAGGCGGTTCTGGCCGCCGCCCGTGAAGATCGGGATCGGCTTGACGCTGAAATGCACGAGATCGATGCCCTGCCTGTCATCGCCCTGCATCCCGGTATTGCCGAGGATTACCGGCGGCAGGTTCGGGAACTCGCGCGCGCCCTGACGGCCGACGAGGAAGCACGGCTGCAAACTGCCCCAATCGTTCGTGGCCTGATCGACAGGGTGATCCTCACCCCGAACAGCGGGCTGCGTGGTGTCAACATCGAGGTCTTCGGAAGGCTCGCTTCCCTGCTGCAACTCGCCACTGGCGAGGCTCAACCTACGGCTATGTATGCTGTAAGTGGAGCGGGTGAAGGGAATCGAACCCTCGTATTCAGCTTGGGAAGCTGCTGCTCTACCATTGAGCTACACCCGCGTGGCAGGGGAAATCTGGGCGAAATCCTGAGGTTTTCAGGGTATTCGCGGGGCTGTTCCCGAGCGAGCTGCGCGAATGGCACAGGTGGGGGGATCGGGTCAAGGGGAAGTTTGCCTTGGGTGGGCAGGTTTATGGGCAGCTTTCGCGCCATGTCGCTCTGCGGGCTTGCCCCTATTCAAGCAGTGTTCAGGCTTGCCAGCCCAACTTGCCCGGATCATACCACGCCTGCGCCCGAACCGGGGGGATAGACGGCCAGGGCAGCTTTAGCGGAGATGCATAATGCGCGGCACTGCCAACTCATCGATGGGCAAAAAATGGATGAAGGGCGCCATGGCGGGCCTTCTGGTGCTGGGCCTTTCGGCCTGCGCCGAGACGCTCACCACCCATGTTACCCGGTTTCAATCGCAATTGCCCGCGCCGCAGGGGCAGAGCTTTGCCATTG
>Ga0302262_10000143_pt1 | contig 28793 bp, 27 predicted proteins | sample II_Fen_E3_4_FD_194557 | JGI IMG/M metagenome (GOLD analysis project Ga0302262, IMG submission 194557) | Peat permafrost microbial communities from Stordalen Mire near Abisko, Sweden - II_Fen_E3_4 | ecosystem: Environmental > Terrestrial > Soil > Wetlands > Permafrost | place: Sweden: Abisko...
CGCGCAGGACATAGCCGCGGCCCCAGACGGTTTCGATGTAATTGTCGCCACCGCAGGCCGTGGCCAGCTTCTTGCGCAATTTGCAGATGAACACGTCGATGATTTTCAGTTCCGGTTCGTCCATCCCACCATACAGATGGTTGAGGAACATTTCCTTGGTCAGCGTGGTGCCCTTGCGAAGCGAGAGCAGCTCCAGCATGGCATATTCCTTGCCCGTCAGGTGGACGCGGTTGCCATCGACTTCGACCGTCTTGGCATCGAGATTGACGCAGAGCTTGCCGGTGCGGATGACGCTTTGCGAATGGCCCTTCGAACGGCGAACAACGGCCTGAATGCGGGCGATCAGTTCTTCGCGATGAAACGGCTTGGTGACATAATCATCCGCGCCAAAACCAAAAGAGCGCACCTTGCTATCCATTTCGGAAATGCCCGAAAGGATCAGCACCGGCGTCTGCACCTTGGCGACGCGCAGCTTCTTGAGCACATCATAGCCGTGCATATCGGGCAGGTTCAGGTCCAGCAGGATGATGTCATAATCATAGAGCTTGCCCAGATCGAGGCCCTCTTCGCCCAGATCCGTGGAGTAAACATTGAAGCCCTCGGTGGTGAGCATCAATTCGATGGCTCTGGCCGTGGTTGGCTCATCTTCGATCAACAGCACGCGCATATGGGTTAACCCCCTTTTGGACCCGGAACTTGCGGAGGCGCCACAGTCCGGTGCCTTCGCTATTAACCATAGGAGAAATGAACGTGAAAGGTTAATTTTGCGTGAAGTGCTTGATTGCAATTAAAATATGGAAACTTCCCTAAGTTCTATTTCCTAAGGCAGGCTGGCCCTCCGCGGCGCATCGCGCCGATGCAAAGCCGGTGTTCGATCGGATCAAACGCAGCAAAATCCTGCCATACCATCACATTGCTTTTCCTTGCATCGGCCCTGATTCGCCGCACCCGAATCCGTGATCAGACCTTGCCCGATTCCCACCAAACCGTGCCAAACCCCCACAGGTCCATCGGCGCCTTATCCCATTTGCCAATTTCGTCTGTCTGACAATTGGTGAAAACCGTGGCTATCGAGCCAGAGAGCGCTGGCAGAACGAGAGGAGCTTCTATTATGGTCGCCGTGTCGACTGAACTGCTGAGTGGTGTTGCGCCCTTCCCCGCCAAGTTTGACAACTTCATCGGCGGCAAGTGGGTTGCTCCGCGCGCAGGTCGCTATTTTGACAATGTTTCGCCGATCAACGGCAAGGTTGTCTGCCAGGTCGCCCGCAGCGACGCCGACGACATCGAGCTGGCCCTCGACGCCGCGCATGCCGCCAAGGATGCCTGGGCCGCCACGTCGCCCGCCGATCGTTCGCGCGCCCTGCTGCGCATCGCCGATGTGATGGAACAGAACCTGGCCCTGCTCGCCACCGCCGAGACGTGGGACAATGGTAAGCCGCTCCGCGAAACCACGCTGGCCGACGTGCCCTTGGCGATCGACCACTTCCGCTATTTCGCTGGCGCCATCCGTTCGCAGGAAGGTTCGATCGGCGAGGTCGACCATGACACCATCGCTTATCACTTCCACGAGCCGCTGGGCGTTGTGGGCCAGATCATCCCTTGGAACTTCCCGCTGCTGATGGCCGCGTGGAAGCTGGCTCCCGCTATCGTCGCTGGCAACTGCGTCGTGCTCAAGCCCGCCGAGCAGACCCCTGCCTCGATTTTGGTGCTGGCCGATCTGATTGCCGACATCCTGCCCGCTGGCGTGCTCAACATCGTCAACGGTTTCGGCCTCGAAGCTGGCAAGCCGCTGGCAACTTCGAAGCGCATTTCGAAGATCGCGTTCACCGGTGAAACCAGCACCGGCCGCCTGATCATGCAGTATGCTTCGGAAAACCTGATCCCCGTCACGCTCGAACTGGGCGGCAAGAGCCCCAACATCTTCTTCGAAGACGTTCTGAACCATGACGATGATTTCTTCGACAAGGCGATCGAAGGCTTCGTGATGTTCGCGCTGAACCAGGGCGAAGTCTGCACCGCGCCCAGCCGCGCGCTGATCCAGGAATCGATCTACGATCAGTTCATCGAGCGCGCCCTGAAGCGCGTGGACGCCATCGTGCAGGGCAACCCGCTCGACATGGCCACCATGATCGGTGCGCAGGCCAGCGAAGAGCAGCGCGACAAGATCCTGCGCTACATCGGTATCGGCAAGGACGAAGGTGCCGAACTGCTGATCGGTGGCGAAGCGGGTCAGCTTGAAGGCGATCTGGCCGGTGGTTTCTATGTGAAGCCCACCGTGTTCAAGGGCCACAACAAGATGCGCATCTTCCAGGAAGAGATCTTTGGTCCGGTGCTCGCCACCACGACCTTCAAGACTCAGGAAGAAGCCCTCGCCATCGCCAACGACACCGTGTTCGGTCTCGGCGCCGGCGTGTGGAGCCGCGACATCAACACCTGCTACCGCTTTGGCCGCGCCATTCAGGCTGGCCGCGTGTGGACCAACTGCTACCACGCCTATCCTGCCCATGCCGCTTTCGGTGGCTACAAGCAGTCGGGCATTGGTCGCGAGACCCACAAGATGATGCTCGATCACTATCAGCAGACCAAGAACATGCTGGTCAGCTACAGCCCGAAGAAGCTGGGCTTCTTCTAAGGCTGGGATCAAGGCGCGGGGGTGAGTGTCCTCTCCCTCCCGCGCTTTCCATCCAGAAAAAGGGGGCGCTACCGTTGAGGTGGCGCCCCCTTTTTTGTGTCAGCGTGCCATGGCCTTGCGCACGCCATGGCACAGGATCAATACCACCCCGGCGGCCACAGTATCGGCGAGCCAGTCATGCCAGTCGCAACTGCGGTGCAGGCTGGGGATGTTTTGAAACACCTCGATCGTCGCGCCAAACAGCACCAGCCGTTCCAAAATGCGCCATGCCGATGCATGGGGATAGGCTAGGCGCGCATGCACCGCCAGCGTGGCAAAGGCCGCCATATGCTGAAACTTGTCACCAAAGCGGTCGATCGGTGTCCCCGGTGGATGGGGCGAGAGCGCCATGAACAAGATGAAGGCGAGGAGGAAGGGTAGGGCGATCCGCAGCGGGCGGGATATGGACATGAAGGCTCGCAGATTATGGGAGGGCTGCGCGAATAAAGGACGGCGCTTGCCGCCTTGGCAAGCGCCGTCTGAAAAAACTGTCAAAAATCAGGGGCGATATGGGCCTGGTTGGCCGTAATAGGCCGGGCCGGGGCCACGATAGGTGCGATAATACCATTCGTGATAGGGATAGGGGCGATAGACCCAATAGCCATCCACAAACACCCATGGCCGATACCATCCGGGGGCGGCATAGGCATAATCAGGCTGGGCATAGACATAGATCGGGGCGCCACGGCGCACGACATAGCCCTCCGGACAGCCGGGGCTGGTATCGCCGCCGCTCTTGCTGGCCACGGCCGCGCCACCGATGGCGCCGATGATCGCACCGGCCGCCGCGCCGCCGCTATGGCGCCCGCCCAAGCTGCCGCCAATGATCGCGCCCAGAATGCCGCCGACCAGCGCGCCCGCGCCCACATCGCCTTTCGATTTCACGCAATTCTCATGCGCCCAGCGCTCCGCATCCTCGGCATAGCGGCGGTCGGCCTCTTGCTGGGCCACGGCATCGATGGGGGGGATATAATCGGCGGGCGGCGGGGGCAGATCGCGCCCATCATAGCCGCGCGGCGGCGTTGGTTCGGGAGGCCGAGGGTTGCGATAATCGCCACCGCGCGGGGCTTGCGGCTGTGCGACGGGCGCGACGGCGCGGACCGGAGGAGCATCCTGCGCATTGGCAGCGCTGGCCAGAATCGGGCTGGCCGCTGTGGCTAAGGCGCTAGCCGCCAGAAGCGCTTGCGAAAGGATCGAACGCGGCATGGATAGGCTTCCTTGCAAAAGTCTCGTGGGCGACTCTATGCGCCGCGCCGCGTGAACATAGGCTGACACGGCGCAGAATGCCGCAAACCATGATCCGACGCTAGACCTGTGGCCCAGACCTGTGGCCAATTGGCTTTCGCCATGGCATGGGGGGCGGGAAAGGAATTGATGATGAGCGGCTCTGACGAAGATTATGTGTATGACGAGGAAAGCGGCGAATGGATGGCCGCCAGCGAGCTGGCCGCCAAGCGCGCCGCCGCCGATGTGGTTGAGGTTCGCGATTCGGTGGGCAATCTGCTGGCCGATGGTGATCAGGTGACGCTGATCAAGGATCTGGAAGTCAAGGGCGCTGGCCAGACGCTCAAGCGCGGCACGCTGATCAAGTCGATCCGCCTGACTGGCGATGCGCAGGAAATTGATTGCCGGTTTGATGGCATCAAGGGCCTGGTGCTGCGCGCCGAATTCGTGCGCAAGCGCTAAGGAGCGACCCCCATGCATCGCGTGGCCACGCTGACGCTCAACCCTGCCATCGATGGCGCCTGCGAGGCGGAGGCGGTGTTTCCCACCCACAAGATCCGCACCCATGCCGAGCGCTATGATCCGGGCGGTGGCGGCGTTAATGTGGCCCGCGTGCTGGCCCGCCTGGGCGAGGTGGTGGAGGTGGTCTATCTGGCGGGCGGCGCCACGGGCGCGTTGCTGGATGAATTGCTCGACCAGCATGGGCTGGAACGGCAGCGGATCACCATTCATGATCACACCCGCCAATCACTGGCGGTGTTTGAGCGCTCCACGGGGCAGGAATTCCGATTTGTGCCCGAAGGCCCGCTGGTGAGCGAGGCGGAATGGCGCGCGGCCTATGAGCATTGCGCCGCGCTCGATCATGGCTGGCTGGTGGCCAGCGGATCGCTGCCGCGCGGGGTGCCGGTGGATTTCTATGCGCGGCTGGCGGCTGTGGTGGCCGGGCGCGACATGAAGCTGGTGGTGGATAGCTCCGGCCCGGCGCTGGCCGCCGCGATCGAGCATGGCGGCCTCTATCTGGTCAAACCCAGCCATGGCGAGTTTGAAGCCTTTGTCGGGCGCAAGTTGCCCGATGCCCATGCGGTTGGCTCGGCGGCGCTGGAACTGGTGCGCGCGGGCAAGGCGCGGCATATTGCCGTCACCATGGGGCATGAAGGCGCCGTGCTGGCGCATGAGGGCGGGGTGATCATCCGCCCCGCGCTCAATGTGCCGGTGAAGAGCGCGACCGGGGCAGGCGACAGCTTCGTGGCGGGCATGGTGCATGGCTTTTTGCGCGGCGATGATGCTGCGGGCGCCTTCCGCTGGGGCATGGCCGCAGGCACGGCGGCGGTGCTCTCGCCGGGCACCGATCTGTGCCACCCGGAGGCGGTGAAGCACATGTGGGCCGCGCTGGGCTGATTTTGGGGCGGATTGGCCACGACCAAAGTCGCGTTTACCATTCAGGCGTCTAAGCCATGCGTCTTATAACCGCTCATCATTGGTCGTAGAAGACCTAGGTAGCGGTTGTTGTTTCTTGCCTCCGCCACAAAGAAAGACCTGCTTTTGAGGCATTATGCCTTCAGGAGGGGGTCACATGAAAGCCGCATACGAAAAAATCGCGGCCAATCCGCATTTCGCGGAACTGGTTACGCGCCGCAATCGCTTTGCCTTGACGCTATCGGCCATTGTGCTGAGCGTCTTTGGCGTTTTTGTTTATATCGCCACGATGCGAAAGGATAATTTCGCTAGCGCCATTAGCGGCGATTCCTCGTGGTGTGTCGGCCTGATCGCCGGTTTCATCATTCAGGCTTTCGCCTTTGTGATGACGGGCATTTACGCCCACCGCGCCAATCATGAGTTCGACGATCTGTTCGAAACCATCGTGAAGGAGTCCGCGGAATGATGCGCCGTCTTGCCGCGCTCGCCACGGGCGCGCTTTTGCTGGCCCCTGCGCCCGTCTGGGCTGCGGGCGAAGCCATCACTGGTGAGGTGAAGAAGCAGCCGGTGAACACCATCGCCATCGCGATGTTCCTGTTCTTTGTGCTGCTCACCTTTGGTCTCACCTTCTGGGCCTCGCGTCGCACGCGCTCGGCCAGCGATTTCTACACCGCTGGCGGTGGCATCACCGGTTTCCAGAACGGTCTGGCCATCGCGGGCGACTATATGTCCGCCGCCGCCTTCCTCGGCCTGTCGGGCATGGTGTTTGGCAAGGGTGTGGATGGCATTTTCTACACCGTGGGCTGGACCGTGGGCTGGCCGCTGATCCTGTTCCTGATTGCCGAACGCTTGCGCAATCTGGGCCGCTACACCTTTGCCGACATCGCGGCCTATCGCCTCGATCGCGGCAAGATCCGCACCTTTGCGGCGGTGGGTTCGCTTTCGGTGGTGATCTTCTATCTGATCGCGCAGATGGTGGGCGCGGGCAAGCTGATCCAGCTCCTCTTCGGTCTGGATTATCAGTATGCCGTGATCCTCGTGGGCGTGCTGATGATCCTGTATGTCACCTATGGCGGCATGCTGGCCACCACCTGGGTGCAGATCATCAAGGCCGTGCTGCTGCTGACCGGCTGCACCGTGCTGGTGGGCTTGAGCCTGGCCCATTTCGGCTGGAGCCCGGAAGCGCTGATGCACAGCGCGCTGGATAACCACAAGAGCGGCAAGAAGATCCTGAACCTGTCCAGCTCGATCGGTGATCCGATCACCGCGATCTCGCTGGCGCTGGCGCTGATGTGCGGGCCGGCTGGTCTGCCCCACGTGCTGATGCGCTTCTTCACCGTGCCCGATGCCAAGCAGGCGCGCCGTTCGGTGTTCTATGCCACCGGCTTCATCGGCTATTTCTTCATCCTCGCGGTGATCATCGGCTTCTCGGCCATCACCATCGTGGGCACCAACCCCGAATTCCTCGATGCCAAGGGCGGCATTCTGGGCGGTGGCAACATGGCCGCGATCCATCTGTCGAAGGCTGTGGGTGGCAACATCTTCATGGGCTTCATCTCGGCCGTGGCCTTTGCCACCATCCTTGCGGTGGTGTCGGGTCTGGCGCTGGCGGGCGCTTCGGCGGTCAGCCATGACATTTACAACCACGTGATCCGCCACGACAAGGCCACCGAAGCCGAGGAAATGAAGGTGTCGAAGATCGCCACCATCGTGCTCGGCCTGCTGGCGATCGGCCTTGGCCTGCTGTTTGAAAAGCAGAACATCGCCTTCATGGTGGGTCTGGCCTTTGGTCTGGCGGCCTCGGTGAACTTCCCGATCCTCGTGCTGTCGATCTTCTGGAAGGGCCTCACCACGCGCGGCGCGCTGATTGGTGGCTCGCTGGGCCTGATCACGGCGGTGGCGCTGGTGGTGCTCGGGCCTGCGGTCTGGGTAACGGTGCTCGGCTTTGCCAAGCCGATCTTCCCCTATGAACAGTATGCGCTGTTCTCGATGACGGCGGCCTTTGTCGGCATCTGGTTCTTCTCGATCACCGACAAGTCGGCCCGGTCGAAGGTGGATCACGCTGGCTATCGCGATCAGTTCATTCGTTCGGAAACCGGCCTTGGCGCCGCGGGCGCGTCGAACCACTGATCCTTGGCTTAGCTCTAAACACGAAGGCGCCCGGAGGTCTGCTCCGGGCGCCTTTTGCGTGGGGTTCGGGCTTTGCCGGCTCAGGCTTGCGCGGCCACCACGATGATCTCCACGCGATAGCCCGGATCGGCCAGCTTGGCCTCGCCCGTGGCGCGGGTCGGCGGGCTGCGACCGTCGATCCAGCTATCCCACACCGCGTTCATCTCGGCAAAATCGGCCATATCGGCCAGCCAGATCTGTGCCGACAGCATATGATCGCGCGAGGAGCCCGCCCGCACCAGCAAAGCCTCGATCTCGTCGAGCGCCTCGCGGGTCTGCTCGCCCACGCTGGCGCCGGGGGTGCCCACTTGGCCTGCCAAATAGACGAGGCCCTTGTGGATGACGGCTTCGCTCATGCGGCGGCCGGAATCGATGCGTTGAATAGTCATGGTTTATCCTTCAATAACGGGCGATGGCAAGGTCGGCATGCTCGATCTCGGGCTGGCGGCCGGACACGATGTCAGCCAACACTTGCCCCGAACCGCAAGCCATCGTCCAGCCCAGCGTGCCATGGCCGGTGTTGAGCCACAGGTTGGCATAGCGCGTGCCGCCGATCACGGGCGTGCTATCGGGCGTCATCGGGCGCATTCCGGTCCAGAATTCGGCCTCGCCGGTCGCGCCTGCGCCGGGGAACAGGCTTTCCACCACCATTTCCAGCGTATCGCGGCGGCGTGGATCGAGGATGCGATTATAGCCGCTGATCTCTGCCATGCCGCCCACGCGAATGCGGTCGCCAAGGCGCGTGATCGCCACCTTATAGGTTTCATCCAGCACGGTGGATTGCGGCGCCCGCGCGGCATTCACGATCGGAATGGTCAGCGAATAGCCCTTCACCGGATAGACCGGCAGATCGATCCCCAGCGGGCGCAGCAGGGCCGCCGAAAAGCTGCCCATCGCCACCACAAAACTATCGGCGGTGATGGTGCCGCGATCCGTCTGCACCGCGCTGATCCGCTCACCATCGCGCTCCAGCGCAGTGATCGACACGCCATACTGAAACGTCACCCCCGCCTCCGCCGCTTTGGCGGCAAGCGCATTGGTGAACTTGAAGCAATCGCCCGTCTCATCGTGGGGCAGCAGCAAGCCACCCACAAACTCCCCGCGCGAGGCCGCCAAGCCCGGCTCCGCCGCGATGCAGCCTTCCACATCCAGCACCTTATACGGCACATTGTAATCGCGCAGCACCGCCAGATCCTGCCCGATGCCATCCAACTGCTTCTGTGTGCGAAACAGTTGCAGCGTGCCCTGTGTGCGCTCGTCATAGTGGATGCCGGTGCGTTGGCGCAGCGCATCAAGGCAATCGCGGCTATATTCGGCCACGCGCACCATGCGCGCCTTGTTCACCGCATAGGCCTGTGCCCCGCAATTGCCCAGCATCTGCGCCAGCCACTTCCACGCGCGCGGATCAAGGCCGGGGCGCAGGATCAGTGGCGCATGGCGCATCAACAGCCACTTGGCCGCCTTCAGCGGGATCCCCGGCGCGCCCCATGGCGAGGCATAGCCCGGCGAGATCTGCCCCGCATTGGCATAGCTGGTTTCGAGCGCAGGCCCTTCGGCGCGGTCGATCACCACCACCTCATGCCCGGCCTGCGCCAGATACCACGCGCTGGCCACGCCGACGACGCCGGAGCCAAGGACGACAACCTTCATGCTGTTTACTCCGATCCGATCACCACGCGCTCATAGCGGTGGCCAAGGCTGGTGAGGATTTCATAGGGAATGGTGCCCGCCTCGGCGGCAACGGCCTCAATCGGGCAATCCGGGCCGATCAGATCGACCAGATCGCCCTCCTGCGGCCAATCGCCGTTCAACGCGGCAAGGCTGACCGTGATGCTGTCCATCGACACACGCCCCACGATGGGCAGGCGTGCGCCCTGCCAATAGGCCGCGCCCCGGCCCGACAGGCTGCGTAGCCAGCCGTCGGCATAGCCCACCGCCAGCGTGGCCAGCCCTGTCTCCGCATCGGCATGCCATGTCAGCCCATAGCCCACGCCCGCGCCAGCCGGCACACGCCGCGTCTGGATCACGCGGGCCTGCAAGCGCACGACGGGTGTGAACGGGCTGGGCGAGGTGCTGCCGGGGTTGGCGCCATACAGGCCAAGGCCGGGGCGGGCGATCGTGCCATGAAAGGCGGGCGGCAGCAGGCAGCCGGGCGAATTGGCAAAGCTGCGCGGCACACCGGGGAACAGCGCGGCCAAACTCCGGAAACGGGCGAGTTGCTCGGTGTTGGCGGGCGCCTCGGGATCATCGGCGCAGGCCAGATGGCTCATCACCGCCTCCAGCTTCACCGCCGCGGCAAAGCCGGAATCCACGGCCAGATCCTGCGCCTCCTGCGCGCTGACCCCCAGCCGCGACATGCCGCTATCAAATTGCAAAAGAGCGGGCAGGGCAGTGCCGCGCCGCTCGGCCTCTGCCTGCCAGCGGCGGGCCTGCCCTACGCTGTTGAGCGCCGGGCGCACCCCCAGATCGGCGCAAGCGCTTTCTGCGCCCGGGTTCAGCCCGTTGAGCACCGCCACCCAGCCATCGGCGGGGATCAGATCGAGGATCTCGGCCGCCTCGGCCAGATGCGCCACGAAAAACCGGCGGCACCCTGCGCGCACCAGCGCCGGCACCACTACCCGCGCACCCAGCCCATAGGCATCGGCCTTCACCACCGCGCCCACCCTATCGGCCTGCGTCGTGCGGGCCAGATAGGCCCAATTGGCCACCAGCGCGCCCAGATCGATAGTGAGCACGCCCGCCAGCGGGCCGAGGGGAGGGAGGGGATGGGCTGGCTGGCGGGCGGGCATCGGGGGATCTCCTGCTGAGAAGCGCAATCTAGCGAAAGCATTGTCGAATAGGTGGGGGATTTATCGCGGATAGTGCCAATTATGCCGCAAGGATTGCATTTTCCGTCAGTCCGACGCAAGATGCCACCATGGCCCTTGATCGCATCGACCAACAGATCCTGCGCATTCTACAAGTGGACGGGCGGATCACCAATCAGGATCTGGCCGCCAAGGTCGGCCTGTCGGCCTCGGCCTGCCTGCGCCGGGTGAAGATTCTGGAGGGCGATGGCGTGATCCGGGGCTATGCCGCGCAACTGGCGCTGGCGCCCGAGGAAGAGCGCACCGTGGTGATCGTGCGCATCACGTTGGAACGGCAGACCGAGGAATATCTGCGCCGTTTTGAACAGGCCGTGCGCCAATTTCCCGAGATCAAGGAATGCTATCTGATGACGGGCGATGTGGATTACACCATGCGCGTCTCCACCAGCACGGCGGCGGATTATGAGCATATCCATAATCACGTGCTCTCCCGCCTGCCGGGCGTATCGCGCATCCATTCCAGCGTGGCGATGCGCGATGTCTTGCGCCCCCGCCCCGTGCGGGCCTAGGCCTTATACGAAAAAGCAGAAGACCAGCGGATAGAAAAACCACCGAAAACAGGTGCGCAGTGCATAGGCAAATTGCTGAAGAAAGCCAAATGTAATGGCAACGTTCATAAAAACAGGGAGAAGCCCTGGATTTTTTGACAAAACCTTTGTTGTGGCTCTTCCGGCAAAAATTTGGAAAGCTATATAAATAATGAAATAGGGCCAGCCAAAAGCAACCGCCTCGTTGATGGCCGACATGGGCACATATTCCGAAAGCCTGATCCCGTCGCGCGTATACGCATCCTGATAGCCATCAATGGCATTCACCAGAGGCGAAAAGGACAGGATAACGTAAGACGTCGGGAAGACTGGATGAAAATTCAACGCCTCCGCCGATACGAAAACGCCTTCCCCGGTATTGGCGATAATTTGCCCATAGTCCTCGGTGATGCCCTTGTATGCCAAGGGAAGGGCATTGCCCACTTGTGAAATGCCATGGAAATTACCAGATCGCCCAACAAGGGCTTGCGGAATAGCGATGCACACCAGCAGCAGCAGACCCAGCGCCAGCCAGCGCCTGCCCAGAAACATCGCCAGAAAAGCGCCAATGCCAATCAAAAGAGCAGCGTTGCGGGAATGGCTTCCGAGAAGGAATAGAAGCCACCATATGAATATTGGGAAAAATATCCAATAAGCTCGATCGCCCTTCATATAAAGAAGGAAGAACATGACGGATGACAATAGGGAAATTGGATTGATGAGCATGATAAGCTGGCTTGTAAACGCGCTGTTAGTTTTCATAACGTCTGGCGAAGCCATGAGTAAGTACATATCGTTTTTCCAAACAACATCTAGATTCATATTTATAACAATAGTGAATGTCAAAATATAAAAAACAACCGCCATGGTTATCACGGCGTATCCCGGAATGGATATTTTAGAAAATATCGCCTTATAGTCAATTTTAGAAAAACTTTTGTATTTTGAATACATCAGAGCCAAAGAGTATAGCGCCATTGCGGACGATATAACGCCAAAATTCTTTTCGAAGCTATAAGACGAGTAGGAGGCAAGAAACTCATAATCAATGTTGCCATTAATCTGCAAGAACAAGACCATTTCCAGAAAGGCGAGATAGACAATCGCGATGTCTGGAAACGGACAAAAGGCCCCTCGGCGCAGGGAGAAAATAAGCGTGGCGAAAATGAAGGCCTCGGTAGCCATGAAAACAAATCCGTACACCAAGACCTCCTGAATCACGCGTGCCACCCTTGGGCCAGCGCATCACACATGGGCGCCTATACACAGGATTGTTCGCATAGCCCAGAGCGGGGAATCCGCAGACGATAAGCAAGATCGCCTGTGGGGATTGATCCTGCTCGTGATCATGGTTACCCAAAAGCCGATCGCTGCCCAGCCCATGCTCTAACCCACAAGAGGCTCTTTCGTCATGTCCTCCTCGCCCCATTCCGGCCAGCACACGCAGCATCGTTTGAAGCGCCGTCGTATACGGCTGCACGGTGAATCCCATGCTGTGCGTGATCAGCGCCGGGGCAGGGTGATCGGTGCCGTGATGGCGGTCGTGGCCTTGGCCTATGGAGCGCAAGTGTGGTGGCATGTGCATCAGGCGCTGCGCAGCCATGGCGATGTGCCGATGGGCGCATCATCCAATGATGTGCGCTATCGATTGGGCAAGCCAACGCATGAGCAAGGCGCGGAATGGACTTATACCCGCGCCGGTCAGGTGCTGACTCTGCATTTTGATGCATCAGGCCGCCTTGATCACACCCGCTGTGCATCGCAGATTACCGCCAGCGATCCTTGCCCCGCCGTGCTGTCGATTGGCATTGGCGCGGATGAAGGCGATGTGGTGGATCGTTTTGGTCGCCCTGATCGCGAGGTGCTCGTGGGCCAAGACAAAGTCATGGCCTATGATGGCTTGGGCTATGCTTTCCGGCTGCGCCAGCGGACTGTGGTGCTGATTGAACATCAGGCCGCTGTTTTGCCCGCTCTCTTCTGGCGGCAATTGGCTTGGGAATTGGTGCCCTGATATTTACGATCTGCTCGCCTGCGTTTTCTTGCCCGAGGGCAGGCGCAGCCAGTCGATCGCCAACCAGATCAGTAAGGCCGGGGCATAGATCGCCACTTTCTTGATGGAGAAAGTGCCCGAGGTCCAACGTGTTGCCACCACCAGCACCGATACCCCCACCGTGCAGCTCGCATAAACGATGCCCAGCGGCGCCCGCGCATCCTTTTTGGGCAACAGGATCAAAAGCAGGCGAGTCAGGGCATAGACCAGCACAAACGCGCCCAGAATTTTCAAAACCATGAACTTTCCCTTCGATAGCGGGGGCGGCACGTATAAGAACGCGGACGGTGCACAGCAAGCGTGATGCACCGACAGGAGATCGGCATGTTCACCACGCTTCTCGCGCTCGCGCTGCTGGCCCCGGCGCCCACAAGCGCCACGCCGCACGTGGGCGAACCCACACCCGGCCGGCAAGCGCTGACGCCAAGCAACCAAGGGGGTAGTATCAGCGATCAGGCGGCCTTTGAGGCCACCATTGCCGCGATCAGCCGGAGCCAGTCCATTCCGAGCAATGGCACGCTGGGCTATGCGGTCTTCCAGAATGGCGCCGTGATCGAACCGGGTGTTTATGATGCGGGCGGTTTCACCTTGCCTGCGGGTTCTTATCCTTCCGCCGTGCGCTTGGTGGCGCGCATCCCGGGCACGGTGATCATCCGCATCCCGGCGGAGCAATATTTCCTCACCGTGGCGGGGCATGTCAACGCGGTGCAGGTGGATGGCATCACCTTCGTCGGCGGCAAGGGCGCCTTTCGCTTTACCCACACCGGCAACAACGTGAACCTGCTGCAAAGCTTCACGCGCAATGTCTTTTTAAACTACACCGAATGCGCGATTTCCAATGAGGCCAATGATCACCCCTATCTGCGGGTGCGCGATAATGTGTTTCTGGGGGCCAAGGATGCGCATACAGTGGGCGTGGCGTGGGGGGGCTATCTGGATCAGGGGGTGATCGAGGATAACGCCTTCCTGCAAAACGCCTATCACGTAAAGCTGGGGCCTTATCTGTCCTCCACCATGCTGGTGCGGCACAATGATTTCATCAACTGGGGCGGGCCGGTCAACCGCACCCAGGCCGATGTATGGATCTTGCCCAATATCACCGATCACTATGGCGTGAATTCGGGCTTTGGCATCACCATCACGGAAAACAAGTTCGGCAACGAAAATCAAAGCCCCGATGCCCCCCGCATCTTGATCGCCAATGAAGACCCCGCCTCTGGCCCGGATCGCGCCACCCGCCGCCCTGCCGGGGATGATCATGGCATCGTCAGCCAGTTGGTGATCACCGGCAACCTGTTCTCTGGCGGTGGCAATCTCACCTCTCCGATCATGCGCAGCGCCATCAGCGAATTGCGCAATATGGAATGGCGGAGCAACAAGATGGGCGGCTCGCCCCATACGGCCATCCTGCAATGGACCAACCCACGACCGGCCTCGTTCACCAACGGCAATTCCAGCTTTGAGTTCACCCCGGCCGATGGCGTGGCAGGTGGCCTGCTCGCGCGCAGTTTCAGCAATGCGGTATTTGCCCAAATGCGCGATTATGGCGGCTTTTTTCCGGGCGATCCCAATGCGATCGATCTGTGGCCCGTCAGCGATTCACCGGAACTGGCCGTCTTGGCCAATGGCATCCCCGCCAGCGCCCGCCAGCCTCTGGGCACGGTCACTGTGCGCCCGGTTGAAGGCAGCCGCCGCAACCTCAGCCTGGTAACCCTCCATAAACTCGGCACACAGCAGGGGCTAGGCATGAGTTTTGGCGATGCCAGTCTGGCACAGGGCGGCATGATCTTTCTCGACATCGCCCTGCAAAAGGCGCCCCAGCATGGCTTGCTCAGCGCTGTTGTGGAAATCCGCAATGCGGTGGATGCGGCGCGGGCCTATTATCGCATTGTGCCGCTGCCCGATGCCTTGGGCACCTTGCGCACCCCGGTCTATCTGCCCCCCAGCCGCGCGCCAGAGGCATGGCAATTGCGCGTTTTCGGCGGCGGCCCCTATGGCGATGGCCCGATGAACAACCCGCAGGATAACAGTTTCATCACGGGCGATTGGATTATCAATACCGGCAATGCCCGCATCGGTCGCAACGCGGTTCTGCAAAACAGCCCCCATTAGACCAAAGCGCGGGATGCCTGTCTGGCACCCCGCGCTCCCGGTATCAGATCAAGCGCCGGATCGTGGGCGTATAGATCCGCAGCGTGGCATTGACCGTCACCCCGCTGGCCAGACTGATGCGCAGATAGGGTTTGATTTCGCCCGTCGAGCCATTGAAAGGCAAGGTCGAGCTTCCCCAATCGGCCCGGCCATAACGGGCAAACCCGGCGCCAGGGGTAAAACCGCTGTCATATTGCGAGATATACGCCCCGGCCGCGCTATAGAGCGAAATCGACAAGGACATTTGCCCGCTCACACCATCTGGCGATGCCAGCGACGAGAAATTGCCCACACTGCCCGCCATCAGGCGAACGGGCGCATAAAACTGCCAGCATTGCCCCGCAGCGGCCTCAATCACATGGGTGCTATCGGGAAAGATGAGGAAATTTCCATTGCCAGTCGTCGAGCCCGACAAGGTCAGATCAAAGAAGCTGCCATAGGCATCCGTGCCCACCCGCGCGACAGAATAGGTCAATCCCGCCACTGGATTGTTGATCGACCACCCCAGCGGCAAGGTCGCCGCAGCCGTGGCCACCATCGCCTGATTGCGCGGCAAAACCGGAAAGGCCGCCAGAGCCTTGGCCCGCCCGATCCGTCCATCACCCGTGTTCACGATCCAGTCGCCAGTTATGAAACTGTCGGCGGTGCCCGTGGTCACCGTGCCTGATGGATAGATCCGCAATTGCCATGCGCTCGGCGTGGCATGCGCGGGCAACACCACGGGCAATCGCAAATAGCCCGTGGTCGCAGGCAGAGAGACGATCCGCTGCATGGCCAAGGTGCTGGTGGCATAGTTGAACACCTCCACCGTGACCTGCGCCACACTGCGCGCAGGCGCCTGCTGCAAGGCCATCTCGACAAAGATCGGCCCACCGGCCGCCGGCGCGCCGGTGCCCAGCCCCATCGCCAGCCCATTGCCCGACCCGGCTTGCGCACAAGTCACCAGATCATAATCCATGCCGCCGCTGGGGTCTGCGGCTCGCGCCTTGCTCGCCCCGCCAAAAGTGCCGCGCGCGGATGGCGCAATTCCGCTCCCCAGCAAGGTCATCGCCGGATTGTCGCTGACCGGCCAGACCAGAACATTATTGGGATCGCCGGGAAATAGGCCAGCGTAATCAAACAACTGGCCAAAGCTGATATTGCTGAACCTTTGCGCTGCCAACCCGGAAGAGCCAACATCGGCGGCGGTGAATTCAAACACCGAATTGGTGGTGGGGTTATAGCCGGTTGTCCGGTTGGTCCAGTTGATGATGGAGCCATAGGCCCCACCATTGAATTTGTTGCCCCGCCATTCCAGATTGCGCACCTCGGTAATGCGGCTTTCGATCACGGGAGCCGTGATCCCCGCCACGCCGGAAATCACATTGTTCGTGATGATCAGTTGGGAGAGATAGCCGCTATCGGTGGTGGCGGGTGGCCTGTTCGCCCGGCTCGTGCCCAGAGTGGTGCTTTCCGCCGCAATCAGAATGCGCGGTGAACTGGTGTTCTGATTTTCATTGCCAAACTTGTTTTCGGTGATCAGCGAACCAAAACCGCTGTTCACGCCGAAACTGTCCGAGCTGTTTGGCACCACCCAGATGTCCGCCAATGTGGTGATACTGCCCCAACTGATGAAATCATTGTGGCGAATGGTAAAGGTGCTCGACAGGCCCGGCCCCATTTTGATGTGATAGGCATTCTGCAAAAAGGCGCAGTCCTGAATCAGCCCCTGATCGAGATACCCGCCCCAGGCGACCCCGATGGTCGAAGCTCCATTTGCCCCAAAAAACATACAGTCGCGCACACGGAGATAGGGGTGATCGCCTGCGGAATTGGAAATGGCGCATTCGGTATAGTTGTAAAAGCAGCACCGCGAAAAACTGTGCAGCAATCTGACGTTGCCGCCCGTGTTGGTGAACTGGAAAGCGCCCTTTCCGCCCACAAAGGTAATGCCCTCCACCTGAATGGCCTGAACCGAGCCGGAGACAGTCATGAAATATTGATTGGCCGGAATCCGAATGACCACCGTCCCCGGCACCCGCGCCACAATCCGCACAGCGCCCCCGGCCTGCGTCAGCCCGCCCGCATCATAGATGCCCGGCTCCAGCATGACCCCGCTTTGGAACGTGGCAATATCATCCACCCCGGTTGGCGCGGTGGACAGGCTGTTCATGATCGCGGTGATCGCGGATTGAAAAGCGGTCTGGTCATCGGTCGGATGGTTGCCATCGCCCACCGCGCCCAGTTGGGCCAGACTTGGCGCCTTCGATGTAATCGCCAACAGCGCCGCCGCCGCATTGGTGCTGGCCTGTGTTGCCAGCTTGCGCGAGATGAGGTCGATCATTGGGCAATCCTGTAGGTGAGGGTGCCCGAGGTTACGGTCATGCTGAGGTAAAGCTGGGCGCCCGCCTCACTCTCATCCCACACCGCTTCGCAACAATTGACCGAAAACACAGCCCACGGCGCCCCGCCCAGCGTCAGCGGCAGCTTGGTCGCCCCCCCATCGGTTGATCGCAAGACGGTCACCACGCCCGTCCAATTGCCAGACAGAGCCAGCAACACCGCGCGTCCGGGCACAGGCGCAAACGGCCCCGCCACACCCGATGAGGTCACAGATCCGCTCACCGGCGTGGTCGTTGCCAGCTTGGGCGTGATCGGCAAGGGGTTGCTGGCGCCAATCCATTGGGCATTCCCATTGGCATCGGCAAAGGCGACGGCAAAGGTGGGCACATACCCTGCCGGCGTTTGAATAGGCGTGGCTGTCATGACGGCTCCTCGTGAATCGGAAGAAACCCGTCATTAACCCTTTTGGTTATTTGTAGGAAAGCGAATAACCGCCGCTCACGCGTCCAGCAAATCCCGCATCTTCAAAAACACCGCCGGATTGCCCCCATAGACCCCATCCGCCACCGCATCGCGAAACAGCGCCCCGCGCGCGCCCAGCACAGACCGGTCCCCCATAGTCACCCCCGGCCCCACAAAGGCCTCCGCCGCCACCCAGCATTGCTCGCCAATCACCACTGGCCGCAACACAAGCTGAAAATGCGGATCGCGCACATCATGGCTGCTGGCGCAAATATGCGCCCGTTGCGACACGACAGCCTTCTTGGCAATCGTGATCCGCCCCTGATTATACAACCGCACCCCTGGCCCCACGAGAGCATGCTCTCCCACCTCCAGATTGGCAGGCAGCCAGATGCTCACACTGGCATGAACGCGCGCACCCTTGCCAATCTTCGCGCCAAAGCACCGCAACACAAATGCCCGCCAGCGGTGCAAAGGCGGCGGCGTAAACCGCGCGAACACCAGCCATACCAGCCCCCAAACGACACGCGCCAAACGGTTGCCCAGACTAAAACTTGCGCCGCCCTCCAAGGGCCGCGTCGTGCTCGCATCCAGCAAACTCATTCCACCGCCTCCCGATAGGCCTTGGCCCATTGCGCCGTTACCGCTGGCGCCGAAAACACCCCCCGCGCCAGCTCTTCCGCCGCGCGCGCCATCTCTGTCCATTGCGCATCGGGCATAGCCAGAGCCAGTTCGATCAAGGGCGCAATCGTTGCCGCATCATAGCCGCATTCCAGCGCCGCCCCCGCCGCAAAGCCCTCATCCAGATTGCACTCGCGCGTCATGATCACCGGGGTGCAAGCGGCCCAAGCCTCCACCACCGCCATCGGCAACCCCTCGCTCAGCGAAGGCAACACCGCAAACCGCGCCCCCGCCAGCAACTCCTGCTTCGCCGCACCATACACCGGCCCAAGAAAGCGCACACTATCCCCCGCCGCCGCCACGGCCTTCTCCAGCGCCGCCACATCCTCCGCCGCGCCCCAGCCCGCAATATCCAGCCGCGCCCCCTCGGGCCGCCGAGCCAAACCCCAAGCCTCGACCAGCGCGATCAAATTCTTCTTGGTATGCACCCGCCCGATATAGGCCACACGGTTTTCCCGCGCCCGATCCACCGCGCCAAACACCTCCGGCCCGGCATTGGGGATCACCAGCGCATCCCGGCGCCCGCTCTCGCGCGCAATATCCCCCGCCTCGCGCACCGTCAGCGCATGCAGCGCATAGGCCGCCCGCCAACTGCGCCGCTCATAGCCCACCCGCGCGATGGCCTTCTTCCAGCGCCCTCGCGCGGTAATCCACGGGTCCAGCATCCCATGCGGCGAGACAAAATAGGGCCGCCCCGTCCGCTCCGCCCAAGCCGCCCCGGCGGCGGAAGGATACATCCAAATCCCATGTAGGTGCAGCACATCGAGATCCGCCGCAATCAACCGCGCCACCATATCGGGTGCATAGCCCACCTGCGGCGGCCCCTTCACCGCGCAATGGATCACCTCGCTGGGGCCAAACCGGTGCTGGTCCTCGCGTGAAAACGCATCCTCCAGCGCCACCACCACCGCCTCGCCGCCTGCCGCGCGGATCATCTCGGCATGGGCCACCACGGCCTCAAACACCCCGCCATTAAGCCGCGAAGCCGAAGCCGTCAGCAAGCCGATGCGCAACCCTGTCAGCATGCTTTCCTCCCCCTTGCGGCGCGCATGATCGTTCACGCCGTCCTTCCGAGCTTGCGACGGAGCAACGAGCCAAACGCCTCTATTTCGGCCTGCATGGCATCGGGGTGAATAACGTGAATTCGGCGCATCAAATAGATCAGCCAGCCCAGCATGGCCACATCCGCCATCAGCACCCCGATGCCCATGCCCTCCACGCCGATTACCGGGATCAGGATCCGCCCGATCAGCAAAGCCGTTACCCCCAGCGCACTATAGACATAGGCGAAATTCTGCCGGTTCATCGCGGTCAGAAAACTCCCCAGCGTCATCCACAACCCATTGGCCAGCATGGTGAAGGTCATCAAAGTCAGCAAAATCCGGTCCGCGGTAATGGCATGATGCGTCCATTGCTGGATGATCCACGGCCCCATAAACAACAGCACCGGCACGGTAAGCCCAAGAATCCCGCCAGAAATTGCTATATTAAACAAGGCGAGCTTGGCCTTGCGCCGCTCATCGCCCATGCCATGCGCCACACAAAACCGGGTCAGCGTCGCCTGCCCCAGCACGATGGACAATTGCAAGGGAAACCGCGTCAGCGTCCGCACCGTTGTATACATCGGCACCCAGCCCGGCCCCAGCAAAGAGGTGATCAACAGCACCGGGCTTTGGATCATCATCACATTGGCAAACATCAGCGCGATATTGCCCGATGCCGGTTTCAATAATGGCCGCAGCAGGCTGAGCCGCGCCGCCGCTTTGCAATCAAGGAACCACGGATTGCGCCGCCGCAGGATAACATGGGCCAACACCACCCCGGCAGACCGCACGATCAGCAGCACACAAGCCGCCTGCAACATCGATCCGCCGATAATAACCGACACCAGCAGCAGGATATTCTCCGTCAGCGACACCGTCTGCATGATCGTGCCGCCAAAGGCATAACTATCCATCGCGCGATAGCCGGCATAGATCACGCTGCTCGACAGGGCGGTGAGCCCATAGGCCAACAGCACCAGCAAGGTGAGCTGCGCCCGCCCCCGCGCGGCTTCCTGTGCAAAATCCAGCCAATGGGCAAATGGCCCGTACACCGCCCCGGCGCACACCAGCAACAACGCCGCCGTCACAATTGTGCGCAACCGCCGCACAGCCTGATACAGATCACGCGATTCATCGCGCTCATGGCGCGCCATTTTCATGACCATATCGTTGGCCGCCGCATTGGTCAGGCCAAAATCGGTCATCGCCAGATAGGATGGCAACACATACAGCGCCAGCCAGACGCCATAATGCTCCGTCCCCCAATGCCCGATCATGAAGGGAACGGTCAGCAATTGCAGGATGATCTGAATGCCCTGCCCATAGGCGCCCACCAGAATGGCCCGTATCAACCGCGATTGGGCCGCCGCTTTCAGATGGCGCAGCATATCAATTCCGGCCCGTTTCCACGCGGGGCTTCATGGCCAAATGCCGCCCCGCGATCAAGGCGCGGCATTCGCTGTCCAGCTTGCTGATGATGCGCTGGATCGACCAGCGCTCCACCGAACGCACCCGCCCCGCTGCGCCAAACGTTTCGCTGGCCGCCTTGTCATCCATCAGCGAGACGATAGCCTGCGCCAGCGCTGGCGCATCGCCCGGCGGGGTGCACAGCCCGCACCCATCCACCTCGTCATACAGCCCCGTGCCCACCTCGGCGGTGGCCACCACCGGCCGCCCAGAGGCCAGCATGTTGGTCAATTTCGAGGGCAGCACCAGATCCGCCGCCCCCGGAATCTGCGGCAACAGATGCACCGAGGCCAGCCCCAGCAATTCCGCCATCCGCGCCGAAGGCTGAAGCCCATGAAACTGGATATTCCCCAGCCCCTCGGCCAATTCCTCCAGCCGCGCGCGGTTCGGCCCATCGCCGCAAATCACAAAGGCAATGTCCTCACGATGCTCCAGCAACCGCGCCGCTTCGATCAGGATGTCGATCCCCTGCTTGTTGGCGATATTGCCCGAATAGAGGCAGACCTGCTTGCCCTCCAGCCCCCATTGCGCGCGAAAGGCCGCGCCTTGCGCCGGGTCGGGCTGGATTGTGCCATCGGCCCAGTTGCGGATTTCGACCACCCGCTCGGGCGCAATGCCTTTTTCCAACAGCTTGGCGCACATCTGTGGGCTGATCGAGGAAACCTTGTCGCCCAGCGACAGGATCAGCGCCTCTGCCCAAGCGGCAAACCCGGCGATGGCGTTCTTTTCTGTCACCAGCCCGGTGGCAAAGGCGGCCTCCACCTCGAAATCCTGAATATGGATCCACAATTTCGCGCCCGCCAATTTCGCGCCCAGCCACGCAATTGGCACGCTGAGCAGGGCAGGGGCTATACACAAGACCACCTCGGGCCGCTCTTCCTTGCGCCCACGCGCCAGACGCACCATCGGCCCCAGCGCGCAAAGCGCAAAGCTGGCCAGATGCAGAATACGTTTCAGCCCGGTCGGCTCGGCGGGCACATAATGGGGGCACCGGGTGATCGAAACACCGCGCTCCACCCCCTTGTGCCACCCGCCACCGCGATAATCGGATGCCACGCTCCATGCCGGATAATAGGGCTTGCCCGCGATCACGCGCACATCATGGCCCAATTCGGCCATCGCCACCGCCATATCGGTGGTATAGCGCCCGATGCCGATTTCTTCGGGCGCATAATTGATCCCAAGGACGGCGAGGCGCATAGGCTTCAACCCGCTTCACCAATGGCGCGCAAGAAGTGGGTATAGGCATCGGCGATGCCCTCCTCCAGCGCGATTTTCGGCGCCCAGCCCAGCCCATGCAGGCGAGCCGAATCCATCAGCTTGCGCGGCGTGCCATCCGGCTTGCTGGTGTCGCGCGTCACCGCGCCCGCAAAACCCACCACCTTGGCCACCAGCTCGGCCAGCTCGCCAATCGTCACATCGCTGCCATAGCCAATGTTGATCGGCATCGGGTCCGAATAGGCCTTGAGCAAGAACACGCAGGCATCGGCCAGATCATCCACATGCATGAATTCACGCAAAGGCGTGCCGCTGCCCCAGATCTCGAAACTGTCCTTGCCAGCCTTCTTCGCCTCATGCGCCTTGCGGATCAGCGCGGGCATCACATGGCTGGAATTGAGATCGAAATTGTCGCCCGGCCCATACAGGTTGGTCGGCATGGCCGAGATATAATCCACGCCATATTGCGCGCGATAGGCCTGACACAGCTTGATCCCGGCGATCTTGGCAATCGCATACCACTCGTTGGTCGGCTCCAGCGGCCCGGTCAGCAGGCTCTCTTCCTTGATCGGCTGCTCGGCAAATTTGGGATAGATGCAGGATGAGCCGAGGAACAACAGCTTTTCCACACCAGCCTGATAGGCCGCCTCGATCAGATTGGCCTCGATCATCAGGTTTTGATACAGAAAATCCGCCGGATAGGTGGAATTGGCCAGAATGCCGCCCACCTTGGCCGCGGCCACCACCATCACATCGGGCTTTTCGCGCGAAATCCAATCGCGCACCTGCGCCTGCTCGATCAGATCCATCTGATCGCGCCCGGCGGTGATCACCTCGCTGCCCTCGCTGGCCAGACGCCGCACCACCGCGCCGCCTACCATCCCGCGATGGCCTGCTACAAAAACGCGCTTCCCGGCGAGAGCGAAACTCATGATCTTATAGGCTCCTGATCGAAGGTTGGGGCATGGCGCGGCTCATTACCGCACCAGTCGCGCGATTACTTGGCGCCAGCCATCGCGCAAAAATTTGATCGGGGATTTGGTGGGAACACCACAATGCCTCTGGGCGAGGCGCAGAAACTCGGTTGGCTTTATGTCGGTGGGAAAACCGCGCTTTGCCATATCGGCGAAGATATATTCAAACCCATACCGCTTTTCGGCAGGCATGTGCCACAAGAGATAGGCCTCATCCCCCGGCTCAACCGTGGAATGCTTCAGATTGGTCCAGATCCGCTTGATATAGGCATCCGCCCCGATGACAGGCGCCTGCAACACTTCCGCCGCGATGGAATACACATGCTCTTCGGTGCGGACATCCGCAGCAGGCCCGGCGCCAGCCCCGGCTTGTTCCAGCAAGGCCCGAAACACATGCCTGTCCCGCCGCCATGTCGCCAGAGCCGCGACAAACAATTCACCGCCATAATGCGGCACTAGCCCGGCATCCCCTTCACCCCGGATCGCACCCGCAATGGCGCCCATGGCACGGCGGGTCAGGCCGTTTACATTCTCATCGGGCTTTGTATCGATCTCATAAAGCGCATAGTCGGCTTGATCGAGCAGCCCAAACAAAGGCGCCAAAGCGCCTGTCACCACAATATCACTATCGACGATGGCCAATCGCGTCTCGGCAGGCTCATCCGCGAGCGATTCCAGGATATCGAAGAAATAGAGCACATTGCCCCAAGCCGGCGTCAAATCCCGAGCCAGACGTGTGGTCAGCGGCAACAACCGGTGCTCCACGCCATAATGCGCCAACACCTGCCCCAGATCATGGCCATCCACCACAGGCGGCACCACATTGGAAAACAGCACAAGGCGCTGATCGGGATTGTTGATCCGCGCACTGGCAAACAGCACTGTCAAGCAACGCCAATAGACAGCCTGCACGGCAGGATTGGCCGAATTCCCCCCTGCCGAAGGGAAAATGGTGCCTTCATCGGGTGCATCAGCGATAAAGCCGGTGGCAAAGATTGTGCTATAATCGCTCATACAGCTTCCTTCTCCTGCTTGCTGCCGAAGGCTGCCAATTCATTCACCCGCTATGCTGCAATGATCCGGCCTTGGCCGGACATTGAAGCCACTGTGCAAATTCCCGGTCCTCAGGTTCCACGCGCAGGCTTTTGAGACCATGACACCCTCGCCAGGATGCAAGCGGTTAGGTATATTTAGCGATCGGCGCGTCGCGCATCACATCCAGATCGGCCTGCACCATTTCCTTGGCCAGATCGCGGATCGAGGTGGAATGCACCCAGCCCAGCTTTTCCTTCGCCTTGGTGGGGTCGCCAATCAACAGGTCCACCTCGGTCGGGCGGAAATAGCGGGGGTCCACCTCCACGATCAACGCGCCGGTTTTCTTGTCATAGCCCTTCTCGTCGACACCTTCGCCCTTGAACTCAAGGTCGATGCCCACATCCTCAAAGGCCCATTGCACAAACTGGCGCACTTCGGTGGTTTCGCCCGTGGCCAGCACGTAATCGTCTGGCTCATCCTGCTGCAACATGCGCCACATGCCCTCGACATATTCGCGCGCATGGCCCCAGTCGCGCTTGGCGTCGAGATTGCCCAGAAACAGCTTGTCCTGCCGGCCCAGCGAAATTGCGGCGGCGGCGCGGGTGATCTTGCGCGTGACAAAGGTCTCGCCGCGCAGCGGGCTTTCGTGGTTGAACAGGATGCCATTGCTGGCATGGATGCCATAGGCCTCGCGATAGTTCACCACGATCCAATAGCCATACAGCTTGGCCACGCCATAGGGCGAGCGCGGATAGAAGGGCGTCGTTTCGCTCTGCGGCACTTCCTGCACTAGGCCATACAATTCGCTGGTCGAGGCCTGATAGAACCGGGTCTTCTTTTCCAGCCCCAGAATACGGATCGCCTCCAGAATACGCAGCGTGCCGATGCCATCGGCATTGGCGGTGTATTCGGGGGCTTCAAAGCTCACCTGCACATGGCTCATCGCGGCGAGGTTATAGATCTCGTCGGGCTGGGTCTGCTGGATGATGCGGATGATGTTGGTGGAATCGGTCAGATCGCCATGGTGGAGGTGAAAGCGGGCGCCTTCCATATGCGGGTCCTGATAGATGTCCTCGATCCGTCCGGTGTTGAACGAAGAGGAACGGCGCTTGATGCCGTGTACGACATAGCCTTTTTGCAGAAGGAGGCGAGCAAGGTAGGCGCCGTCCTGGCCGGTTACGCCGGTAATCAAGGCCACCTTTCGGGCGTGGGTGTCTGTCATGATGAACCAGGAACCTTACTTAAGTGTTAGCGCTTGCAGCATGTCTAATCCCTGACGACCATTTGGCAAGGAAAAATACTTACATTTACTAACCGTTTGGGCGCGACGATGCCTCACCATGATACAGACGTCCGTATGGGGTAAAGGTTCCTGAAAAGGCTCTGTTGCAAAAAGTAGGCGAGGTGCGATTTTGGCCATCCGCAGTCCGGAGGGCCTTGCGACCCGCAAGGAGGCCCCTGGGCCGCCGACGATCCTCAATGATGGACACCGCCGCGCGCTGGCGGAAATCGTCGAAGCTGGACCGATCCCGGCCTCCCATGGCCTGGTACGCTGGCGGATTATCGATCTGGCCCAATTGGCTGTGGGACGAGTTCAAAATCTCGATCAGCAAGCAGGCGCTGGGGCATGAGTTATCGCAAGCTTTCGGCCCGACCGCGCCATCGGACACAGCGCCACGAGGACATTGCCGTTTTTAAAAAGAGTTCCCCGCCCGTCTGGCGCAAATCCGTGAATGCCTCCCCAAAGGCACGCCCATAGAATTATGGTGGCAAGACGAAGCCAGGATCGGCCAGCAGACCAAGCTCACCCGCCGCTGGGCCAAGCGTGGAACCCGGCCGATCGCGCCCCGCGATATGCGCCGCGCCTCAGCCTGGATATTCGGCGCCGTCTGCCCGGCCGAGGGAAAAGGCGCAGGCCTCGTCATGCCCCATCGCAACAGCGAGGCCATGGCATTGCACTTGGCGCAGATCAGCAGCCAGGTGGCCTCCGGTGCCCATGCCGTGCTCATGCTCGATCAAGCGGGCTGGCATATGTCCGGCGCACTGGTGGTTCCCGCCAACATGACCCTGCGGCCACTCCCGCCCAAATGCCCGGAGTTGAACCTGGTCGAAAATGTCTGGCAGTTCATGCGCGACAACTGGCTGTCGAACCGCATCTTCAGAGGCTGACCGAAAAAGAAGGTGGGCAATATCAGTGATATGTGATTCAGTCGTTGTTGCGACACGACGACGGAATGACACATGTGGACCGATACCACCCGGCAGCGGTATGCCAGAGCCGACCTGCTTTTGCCAAGCGATCTGACGGATGCGGAATGGGCGATACTGGAGCCGCTGCTTCCTCCGCGTCCGAAGCGAGGTCGGCCGCCGGTCTGGGATTATCGGCTCATAGTCGAGGCAATCCTGTACCTGCTGCGCGGCGGGCTGCCGTGGCGGATGCTGCCACCGGGTCTGTTTCCGCCGATGCCCACGGTTCAGCACTATTTCTACCGCTGGAGCGCGATGGGCGTGTGGCAGTCGATCAATCACGCGTTGCTGTTGATGGCGCGCGAAACCACGGGCCGGGAAGCCTCGCCCAGCGCCGGGGTGATCGACAGTCAATCGGTCAAAACTACCGAAAGTGGCGGCCCCAGAGGGTTTGACGCAGGCAAGAAGATCAAGGGGCGCAAACGTCATATCGTCACCGACACCCAGGGACTGCTGGTCGGCGCCGTCGTTCACACCGCCGATATACAGGACCGCGATGGTGCGCCCGATGTGCTCACCAGCATTCGCAGCAGCTTCCCCTGGCTGCGGCACGTGTTCGCCGATGGCGGCTATGCCGGCGAAAAGCTCCGCTCCGCGCTCGCCAAAATCGGCGAATGGACCCTGGAGATCATCAAGCGCTCTGACGTGGCAAAGGGCTTCAAGCTGCTACCCCGCCGGTGGGTGGTCGAGCGAACCATCGCATGGCTCAACAGGAACCGCCGCCTCGCCAAGGACTTCGAGCGAACCATCGAAAGCGCCACCACATGGCTCTTCATCGCGTCGGTCAACCAAATCACTCGTAGAATCGCAAACCTTTGTAATCACGCCGGATGATTATGAGTCAGATGGGGTGGTTGCCGCCCTCCCAGACGGCATCGCGATGTGCCAAGATTGTGGTGTTGAGCCACTGAGCGGAAAGGACGGCAACCGTGACGAAAGATACGATGATTGGGGTGGATCTGGCAAAGGCTGTTTTTCAGGTTCACGGCGCGGCGATTACGGGGCAGCCAAAATTTCGGAAGAAACTGTCGCGACAGGGCTTTTCGAAGTTTATGGCCGAGCAGCCACCGGCAGTAGTTGTGATGGAGGCGTGCGGCAGCGCCCATTATTGGGCTCGCGAGATGATCAGGCTTGGCCATGAGGTGAAGCTGATTGCCCCGCAATATGTGAAGCCATTCGTAAAACGGCAGAAGAACGATGCGGCAGATGCGGAAGCCATCGTGATTGCGGCACAGCGTCCCGAGATGCGTTTCGTCGAGCCGAAGTGTGCTGAGCAACAAAGTCGGGCGATTTTGTTTCGCGCTCGAGAACGGCTCGTTCACCAGCGCACCGAACTGGTCAACGCACTCAGGGCCTGCCTCTACGAATACGGCCACGTTGTTCCGCAGGGGATCCACCAAATCAAGCGGATCGAAGAGATATTGGATGCGCCGAACAGCGACTTGCCCGATTTGATGCGCGAGGAATGCCGGGATTTTCTGGAACAGATTACCGAGAAGACGGTCCGGATCAATGCCCGGACGGGCAAGATCAAGGCGCTGGCGGCTGAAGCTGACACGGCACGGCGATTGCAGACCATTCCTGGGGTTGGCCCATTGACCGCCCTGGCCGTCGAAGCCTGTGCCCCGCCGATGGAGAACTTTCGGTGCGGTCGCGACTTCGCTGCCTGGCTCGGACTCGTCCCACGCCAGTTTTCATCCGGCGGCAAAGAGCGGCTCGGGCGCATTTCTAAGGCTGGGCAGGCTGACATCCGCAGACTGCTGATAATCGGAGCGATGTCGCGCCTGAACTGGCTGGGCCGCAAATCGATCCCGGAGGGTTCGTGGCTGGCCCGCATGGCCGCGCGAAAGCCGCGGATGCTCGTGGCGATCGCGTTGGCCAACAAGATGGCGCGGACGATTTGGGCCGTGCTGACTAAGCATGAGGATTATCGAGATCCGGCACAGGTGGCAGCAGCATGAACAACCAGCTGCAAAATCTTCCTGAGGCCGGATAAAGGGGGTGTGAGAAGGCGACGACCCGAATGGGCAAAATGATCGAACAGATCTGGATCAGGAAAACCAGCTTAGAGTCGTGAGCATTGAAGCTCGAGAGTCAGATTTGGACCTGGTCCGCAGATCACCATACCGGCCAGCGGCTTCTGAAAACGCCGCATTTAAAGGCCTGACAGAAGACCGCACTCGATCACTCGCGCACTCGGATCAGAAACTTCTTGCACCACGGGCGGCAACCACAGAGGACTCTATGTCTCGCCGCCCGCCCACGCCAT
>Ga0302262_10000146_pt1 | contig 28576 bp, 22 predicted proteins | sample II_Fen_E3_4_FD_194557 | JGI IMG/M metagenome (GOLD analysis project Ga0302262, IMG submission 194557) | Peat permafrost microbial communities from Stordalen Mire near Abisko, Sweden - II_Fen_E3_4 | ecosystem: Environmental > Terrestrial > Soil > Wetlands > Permafrost | place: Sweden: Abisko...
CCACGCCAAGAACCGCCGCGTCGAGATCAAGGTGGTGCCGGCGGAGGCCCAGTAGTGGCGAGCCCCGCCGACGCGGCCGTTCCGGATCCGCCGCCGTGGTGGCGCACGCTGCGCGCCGATCCGCCGGTCCACATCCGGGTCGCGATCGGCGCCGGGCTCGTCGCGTTCATCGTGCTGATCTGGTGGCTGGTGACCCGCGGCGACGCGATCACCGCCGTGGTCTCGCCGTCGAAGCTGCCGTCGCCGGGCGCCGTGGTCCGCTCGCTCGGCTCGCTCGGCGATCACCTCGCCGAGGGCATCTTCGCGACGTTCGAGCGCGTGCTGCTCGGCGTGGTGATCGCCGCGCTCGTCGGCGTCGGGCTCGGCGTGTTCGCCGGGACCAACCGCGCGATCGGCTCGGCGGTCGCGCCGCTGGTGATCTTCCTGCGCTCGATCCCGATGGGCGCGCTGTTGCCGCTCATGCTGATGCTGTTCGCGACCGGCGAGCAGCAAAAGGTGATGTTCATCTTCTTCGCGATCGTGCCGTTCGTGTTCAGCGATACCGTGAAGGCGGTGTCGATCGTGCCCGAGCGCTACGTCGAGACGGCGCAGACCCTGGGCGCGAGCAACCGCCAGATCCTCGGCAAGGTGCTGGTGCCGCTCGCGCTGCCCGACATCGTGACCAGCCTGCGGTTCCAGTTCGGCCTCGCGCTCGGCTACGTCATGCTCGCCGAGGCGATCGCGACGACCAGCGGGCTCGGCGTCATGCTCAACAACAACGAGCGCCTGGGCAACATCGAGCAGAACTACGCCCTTTTGTTCATCATCGCGCTGCTCGCGTTCGGGATCGACTTCGTGATCCGGTTCTTCCAGCGCGGCGTGTTTCAATGGCGGCGCGATCTATGAGCGCGTCCAAGGACGACCCGCATCCCCACCTGCCCGGCGGCACCGGCACGGGCCCCGCCGGAGGCGCGCCGATCGCCCCGACGACGCCGGCCCGCGATCCGGCGGCCGAGGCGGCGGCGCTCGCGGCGCTCGAGGCGCAGGACGAGCGGCTCGCCGAGGTCGATCTTCCGCGGGCTGCGGCCGGCGCGGCGGTGCCGGTGGCGAGCGCGCCGCAGACAAGCGGCGGCACCAAGATGGCGCCGCTCGGCAAGCCGCTGGCCAAGCCGCCGGTCGTCGCGTTCGACAAGGTCACCAAGACCTACGGCACGGGCAGCACCGCGTTCACCGCGATCAAGGACGTGTCGTTCGCCATCGAGGACTACCCGGGGCGCGGCGAGTTCGTCTCGATCCTAGGCCCATCGGGCTGCGGCAAGTCCACGGTGATCCGGCTGATCGCCGGCCTCCTGCCGCAGTTCCCGCAGAGCTCGGGCAGCGTGCTCGTCGATGGCAAGCCGATCCGCGGTCCCGGCCCCGATCGCGGCATGGTGTTCCAGGACTACACCTCGTTCGACCACCGCACCGTGCTCGAGAACATCGCGTTCGGCCTCGAGTGCCGCGGCGTCGCAGCGGCGGAGCGCCGCGATCGCGCGCGGGCCTGGATCTCCAAGGTCGGCCTGTCGATCAAGCGCGACGCCGACAAGTATCCCCACGAGCTGTCGGGCGGCATGCGCCAGCGTGTCGCGATCGCGCGCACGCTGATCCTCGAGCCCCGCATCATCCTGATGGACGAGCCGTTCGGCGCGCTCGATCCGCCGACCCGCACGCGCATGCAGGATAACCTCGTCGAGCTGTGGCGCGAGCAATCGCCGACGATCTTCTTCATCACCCACTCGATCGAAGAGGCGGTGTTTCTGGGCGATCATATCCTCTTGTTCTCCAACTCGCCGGGCACCGTGCTGAAGACGATCCGCGTGCCGCCCCCCGACCGGCCGTCGATCGAGATGCAGCGCGATCCCAAGTTCCAGGCCGTGGTGGCCGAGATCCGCGATACGATCGACCAGCTGGAGTCGTCGAACCGAGCGGGAGATTAGCGATGGCCGAACGCACCGCACAGCCGGCACGCCCGCGCTGGATCGCCGCTGGAGGTTGACGTGGTCGAACCGAGGAAGGCCGGCGTCGGCCGCTATCTCAAGGAAGCGTTCGTGTTCCGCTGGAACCTGCTGGTGCTCGGCGGGGCGAGCGCGGCGGCGATCCTGTTCGGGCCGACCGATATCGCGCTGCCGCTGATCGCCGCGGCCGAGGTCACGTACCTCGCCGGCCTCGCGACGCTGCCGAGGTTCCAGCGCGCGATCGACGCCAAGGCCCACGGCGAGCTGCGCGGGCCGCCGGCGCCCGACCCCGCCACCCGGGATGCGGCGGCCGCGCCAGGCCGGATCGTCGAGGTGCTGAACTCGCTCGCCGAGGATCGCCGCGCGCGGTTCGTGCGGCTGCGGGCGCGCTGCGTCGAGATGACCCGGATCGCCAACGCGGTGCGCGGCGAGACGGTCGACGCGAGCGGCGCGTCGACCGAGCTGCGCCAGCCCGCGCTCGATCGGCTGCTGTGGGTGTTTCTCAAGCTGCTGCTGTCGGATCAGGCGATCGCGCGGTTCCTCCAGGCCGCCGACGTCGCCCAGATCCAGCGCTCGATCGACGATCTCGCCGCCCGGATCCAGAAGCGCGAGGCGGCCGTCGCCGAGCCCGAGCGCGCCGACGATCGCGTCCTGCGCTCGCTGAACGACAGCCTCTCGACCGCGCTGCTCCGCAAGGCCAACATCGCCAAGGCGGCCGGCAACGCCGAGTTCGTCGCCGCCGAGCTCGATCGGCTCGAGAACAAGATCCAGGCGGTCACCGAGCTCGCGGTCAGCAACTCGGACCCCGACGAGATGTCGTCGCGGATCGACGCGATCGCCGAGGGCATCTCGCAGACCGAGCAGACGATCCGCGAGCTCCAGGTCATCACCGGGATGACCACGCAGGACGAGGCACCGGCGATCCTGGGCGCCAGCCTGTCGGCGGCGATGCAGCCGGCCCCCCCGGCGCCGCTCCCCGGCGACGCCGGCTCGGCCCGCGCCCGCATCGAGCGCGCGCGCCAGGCGTCCGAGGCCCGGAGGTCCAAAGGGTCATGACGACGCCCGCCGCCGAGCCCCCCGACGCCAAGATCCTCGCCGGCAGCGAAGGCATCACGCGGGCCGCCGCGCTGCCGTCCCACTTCCCGCCGTGGGCCGGCAAGCTCGCGGAGCTGTACTTCTCGGGCACGACGTCGATGTTCGTGATCCACGGCAACACGTTCGACGTCGTGCGCGCCGGCGGCGAGCCGCCGCGCTGGCTCGGCCTCGCCGACTTCCTCGCCGAGCAGCTGTTCGGCCGCTGGGACCTCGTCATCCACTATGATCTCGCGCGCGGCCTGCGCTGCGCCGCCGGCGCGAACAGCCGCCGGCTCCAGCAGATGGTCGAGCTCGCCAGCAAGTGGCTCGGCGATCTGCGCGCCCTGCCCCGCGATCCGACGCGCGGGCTCGCCGCGCTCGATCTGCTGGTGCAGAAGAACGTGATGGCCGATCCCGACGATCGGATCCGGACCGCGATCGTGATCGACCACGCCGGCTACGTCGCGCCGGCCGGCGATCGCCTCGATCTCGCCGAGCAGACCCACCTGGTCACGCTGCTCAACTGGGCGTCGTCGCCGTACATCAAGCGGCTCAACATCGCGTTCGTGCTGATCGATCCGCGGCTGTCGAGCATCGCCGAGCGGCTGACCGCCAACCCGCACGTCGCCGCGATCGAGGTCCCGCTGCCGTCCGACGACGAGCGCGCCGCGTTCCTCGCCGCCCACACCCCCGACGCCGCGCTCGCCACGTTCTCCGACTACACCGCCGCCGAGCTCGGCAAGCTGACCGCGGGCATCGGCCTCACCGATCTCGAGGTCCTCGTGCGCGGCGCGCGCGAGGGCGGCCGCCGGCTCGACCGCGGCTACTTCCGCGAGCTCAAGAAGCGGCTGATCGAACGCCAGGCCCAGGGCATGCTGGAGTTCGTCGAGCCGCGCTGGGGGCTCGAGACCGTGGTCGGCCACGAGGCCGCCAAGCGGCGCCTGCTCGACGACGCCGAGCTCATGAGGCGCGGCGAGCTCGACACCGCGCCGATGGGCTATCTGTTCTGCGGCCCGGTCGGCACCGGCAAGAGCTTCCTCGCGACCTGCGTCGCCGGATCGATCGGCATCCCGGCCGTCGTGCTCAAGAACTTCCGCAGCAAGTACGTCGGCGAGACCGAGGGCAACCTCGAGCGCGTGCTCGGCGTGCTGCGCTCGATGGGCCCGGTCGTGGTCATCATCGACGAGGCCGACGCGATGCTCGGCGACCGCGACCAGAGCGGCGACTCCGGGGTCGGCGCCCGCACGTTCGGCATGATCGCCGCGCAGATGGGCGACACCAGGTACCGCGGCAAGATCGTCTGGATGCTGCTGACCGCCCGGCCCGATCTGCTGCCGATCGATCTCAAGCGCCAGGGCCGCGCCGAGGTCCACATCCCGCTGTTCTATCCGACCGACGACGCCGAGCTGCGGACCATGCTGATGGTGCTCGCCGGCAAGGCGGGCACGCGGCTCGCCGAGTCCGACCTGCCGGCCGAGGTCCCGCACAAGGGCAACCTGTCGGGCGCCGACATCGAGGGCGTGATCGGCCGCGCGTACCGCGCCTCGCTGCTCGCCGGCTCGCGCGCGATCACCAAGGACGCGCTCGCCGCGGCGCTCGCCGGGTTCATGCCGTCGACCCAGACGCTCGAGCGCGAGGCGCAGGAGCTCGCCGCGATCGTCGAGTGCAGCGATCTCGAGTTCCTCCCGCCGGCCAAGCAGGACAAGCTCACCCAGCTCGGCGGCCGCGAGCAGCTGCAGGAGCGGCTGACCGCGATCAAGCAGATCCTCGAGGGCCGATGATCCACGCAACACCCAAGGAGTTACCGATGGCGCGCGCAAGCTGGCTCGATGATGACAGTCACCCCGATCTCGACGCCCACGTCGACAAGCTCGAGCACTTCGCGGCGGCGATCGCCGACGGCGTGATCGACGATCGCGAGCTGGCGACCCAGGAGGCCAACCTCGCGGCGGCGATGACGGCGGTCGAGGGCACGCTGAGCGACGAGCAGCACGCCAAGATCACCAAGCTGCTCGCCGAGCTCACCGCGTACAGCGTGATGCGCACGCTGCACGAGATGGCGCACGCCCGCGTCCAGAAGGTCGTCGGCTGACCATGCCCGACCCCGATCGCCTGCGCGAGGTGTTCAACCGACTCGAGCGAACGATCGAGGACCGCTGGGGCATCCCGGTCCACATCCAGGATGTCCCGAACCCGTTCACCGGTGACCTCGACGGCGAGCAGATCGTGGTCGACTACGACCTCGAGATCGAGGACGCGGTGTTCATCCTGGTCCACCTGTTCGGCCACACCGTGCAGTGGAACGTGTCCGAGCAGCGCCGCGCGATTGGCGTTCTCCAGCCAGGGACGTGGACCGAGGACCAGCTGCGCGAGGTGATGGAGTACGAGGCAGAGGCGTGTCGCTACAGCCTGCAGCTGCTGCACGACGTCGGGATCTTCGACCTCGATCAGTGGATCTCCGATTTCGCCGCGTGCGACATCGCGTACTTGATGCACTTCTATAAGACCGGCGAGAAGCGGCCATTTCGCACGTTCTGGCGCGACCGCGCGGCGATCCTGACACCGCTGGCAATCCCCGCGTTCCAGCCGGCGCAGTGGATGAGTCGGCGCCAAGGAACTGTCGTCTAAGCTCGCTTCAGGATACGATTTGCCCTCGTGCTCGCTCGGCGTATCATCGCGGTCTCGCCCGACAAGGCGTTCGCGAAGCAGCTCGGGGTCGCGCTCAGAGCGGCCGGAGGCGCGGTCGACACCCACCTCTCGCTCGACGAGGTCCCCCAGGGCGATCTGCACGCCGCGCTGCTCGTCGTGCACCTCGCCGGCGAGGTCGCCAGCGCCGCGCTCGCGCTGATCGCACGGCTGACCGGCGATGCCCGCGTGATCGCCGTGCTGCCGCGCTCGAACCTGACCGCGGTCGTCGACGTGATGCAAGCCTCGGATCGGGTCGCCGGCATGATGGCCGCCGAGGACTTCGACATGAAGGTGCTCTCGGCGATGGCGACCCGGGTGCTCGCCGGCGACATCTTCGGGCTCGAGAAGCACGTGCCGTGGGGCGCCCAGATCCACAGCTTTCTCGTGGGCGACTACCAGGAAAAATCGCTGTGCATCGCGCAGGTCTCGGCGTTCGCCGAGGCGATGAGCGTGCGCCGCAAGTACCGCGAGTCGATCGAGCAGTGCCTCGACGAGATGCTGATGAACGCGCTGTACGACGCGCCGGTCGATGAGCAGGGCCGGTCGATCTTCTCCGAGATCCCGACCAAGACCCGGATCTCGCTGCGCGTCGAGCAGCGGGTCGTCGTGCAGTACGCGTGCGATGGCAAGCAGTTCGTCGTCGGCGTGCGCGACGCGTTCGGCACGCTCGCGCGCGACACCGTGCTGCGCTACCTGCACAAGTGCCTGCACGCCGAGCAGCAGATCGATCGCAAGACCGGCGGCGCGGGCCTGGGGCTCTACCTCATCAGCAACTCGTCGACCGCGGTGTACTTCAACGTGCTGCCGGGCGTCGCGACCGAGGCGGTGTGCACGTTCGATCTCGAGGCGCCGAAGATCCAGCTCGAGTGTTTCGGGTTCTTCCTCGAGAAGATCGACGCGGCCGGCCGGCTCGTCTCAGGCCCGTCGAAGCGGCTGCCGGCGGGCGCGTCGCATCCGATCGAGCGCCGCCACGCGATGCCCACCGCGCCGCCGGGCGCGCGCGTGCTGGTCAGCGTGCTGGCGCTCGCGATCGCCTGCGTGCTCGCCCTGGTCGCGGTGGTCGCGTGGCCGCGGCTGTTCGGGGCGGCCCGGACCGAGTTCGCGATCCACACCGTGCCGCCGGGCGCGTCGATCGAGATCGAGGGCCACGCCGCGGGGACCGCCAGCCATGGCACGCTGGTGCTGCGCGATCTCGAGGTCGGCCGCGCGTACCCGGTGGTCGCGCGCCTCGAGGGCTACGAGCCACGGCAGGCGGTCGTGCAACCGCGTGACGGGGACAACGCCGTGACGCTCGAGCTCCGCGCCAACGCGGCGACCGTGGCGATCGACAGCGTGCCGAGCGGCGCCACGGTCGAGATCGACGGCAAGGTCGTGGGCACCACGCCGCTCGAGCTCACGTCGCTGCCGCCCAGCGCGCTCGCCCAGGTCGGGTTCAAGAAGCCGGGCTACCACGACGCGACCGCCAAGCTCGCCGTGCCCGGCCCCGGCAGGGAGACCCGGCTGATCCAGCCGCTCGCGGTCTCCGAGGACCTGGCGCGGGTGAAGCTGGTCTCCGAGCCGCCGGGGGCACAGGTGCTCCAGAATGGCCAGCTGGTGCCGGGCGTGGTCACCCCGTGCGAGCTGCTCCTCGAGGCCGGCAAGGCCGTGAAGTTCACGCTGACGATGCCTCGCAAGATCCCGACCGACCTGCCGCCGTTCACGCCGTCGCGCGGCGCCGATGGCGTCGAGCTGATCGGCCGGCTCGCCGATGGCGTGACCCTCCGCGTGCGCTCCAACCTCGATGCCCGGATCCGGGTCGGCGGCGCGCCGCATTGCCAGGACGTCGCGACGCCGTTCGACTGCGTGGTCTCGCCGGGGACGCACTCCGTCGACCTGTTTCCGACCGCGCCAGCGCCGCGGATCTCGCGGACCTTCACGGTGAAGCAGAAGGACCTCGAGGCCAAGTTCGAGCTCGGCTACGTGCAGGCCGGCGCGGGCAAGCAGGTGCTGCTGGGCAACGGAGTCACGGTGTCCCGCGCGGTGTTCGAGGCCGGCACCCGGCGCGTCACGGTCACCGGCGGTGAGGACGGCACGCACCCGACCGTGGTGATCGTGCGCCCCGGCGGCACGGCCGCGGTCAACTGAGCCTCACCGTGCCCCGGAGCGCTCGCGTGGGTTGCGTGACCGCGGTACAAACGTGCAGCGTGAGCGACGCGTACACCGAGCTCCTGACCGACGATACCAGCGGCAAGCTGCTCGAGCGCCGCTACCGGCTCCGCGTCACCGCCGGCCCCGATCAGGGCAAGGAGCACGCGCTGGAGGACGGCACCACGCGGATCGGCACCCACGCCGATAACGACCTCGTGTTGACCGACAGCACGGTGTCGCGCCACCACCTCGAGATGCGGGTCGGGCGCGAAGGCATCGAGGTCCGCGATCTCGAGACCACCAACGGCACCAAGCACGGCGGTGCGCGGATCGGCCAGGTCGTGCTCGTCGGCCCGGCCCGGCTGCGGCTCGGCCGCGATACCGAGCTCGACGTCGAACCGGTCGACTCCGACGTCGAGCTCGGCGCGTGGGCGAGCGACCGGTTCGGCGACGTGCTGGGCCCGAGCGCGCCGATGCAGCGGCTGTTCGCGCTGCTCGCCAAGGCGGCGTCGACCGAGGCGACGATCTTGCTCACCGGCGAGACCGGCACCGGCAAGGAGGCGCTCGCCGAGGCCATCCACCGGCACAGCCGGCGGGCCGGCCAGCCGTTCGTCGTCGTCGATTGCGGCGCGATCCCCCACGAGCTCGTCGCCGCGGAGCTGTTCGGGCGCGCCCAGGGCGCGTCGACCGGCGCCGACCAGCCAGGCCTCATCGCATCGGCGCATCGCGGCACGGTGCTGTTCGACGAGATCGGCGAGCTCGCGCTCGATCTGCAGGCCCAGCTATCGCGCGTGCTCGACCGCCGCCAGGTCCGCCGGCTCGGCGACGCCCACGCGATCGACGTCGATCTCCGCGTGATCGCCGCGACCCACCGCGATCTGCGGGCGATGGTCCGCGCCGGCAAGTTCCGCGAGGATCTGTACTACCGGCTCGCCGTCGTGGCAGCGCACGTGCCGCCGCTGCGCGAGCGCAAGGCCGACATCCCGGCGCTCGCCGCGTGGTTCTCCGACCACATGGGCCGCGGCAGCTTCGCGCACTCGCCCGCGCTGCTCGACCTGCTCGATCGCCACGACTGGCCGGGCAACGTCCGCGAGCTGCGCAATGTCGTCGAGCGCGCGCTGTCGCTGGGCGACGCCGCGCTCGGTGATCTCCGCGACGGCAGCGGCGCGCTGCCGATCGCGAGCGTCCCCGAGGCCCGGGCGGCGAGCGACACCGCGCCGCGCCGGCCCTCGGCGCCCGACGTGCTCGACCTGCCGTTCAAGGAGGCCAAGGCCGCGCTCGTCGAGAGCTTCGAGCGCGACTACCTCACGGCGTTGCTCGCGCGCCACCGCGGCAACATCTCGCGCGCCGCGGCCGAGGCGGGCATCGATCGCAACTACATCCACCGCCTGGTCAAGAAGTACAACCTCGAGGTCGATCGCGGGTGACGCGGACCGCGGTCGTCGGGTTCGCGTCCGCGGCGTGGCTGGCCGCGCTGGTCGTCGCGGCCTGCCAGGGCCGCCCGGCGGGCAGCGCACCGGCGGGATCGACCGGCAGCGCGGTGGCTCGAGATGCGGCCCCGCTCGACGCCAACCTCGACGGCTGCCGCGCGGTGGCGGTAGAGGTCGCGGCGATGCCGCCGACCGCGCGGGCCCAGGCGTTGCTCGATGCGTGTCAGCCCTGCGGCGACTGGCAGCCGCTGCTCGACTGGAGCAGGCTGCAGGCCGAGGGCGGCCCGACCCGCGCGGCGATCGAACAGGCGATGATCGGCTGCGGCGCGTTTTGCGACCCCAACGCCAAGCAACGGTTCCTCGGCACGCTCGACGCGGCCCGCGGCCAGGGCACGCGGCTGCCCTGGCGGCTGCTCGGCCAGATCTGCAAGGCCGCCGTCAGCGCGCTGCCCGACGCGCGCTTCGTGGGCGGCCCTTACTTCGCGCTCGACCGGATCGCGCGCGCGATCGGCGACCCCGCCGTGCTCGCCGCGATCGCGGTGCCGCTCCCTGCGATCAGCATCACCGGCGTGGGCATCGACTTGCCCCCCGCCGCCTCGGACGCGGCGCCGCCATCGATCGTGGCCGCGGCGGGCCCGGCGATCACCGTCGATGCCGCGCAGTTCCTGCTGGGCGCGCTGCCGCGGGCCCAGCTGTCCCCCGACGGGCTCTTGGTCACCGGCGATTACCCCGGCACGCCGATCGCGCCGGCGGCCCTGGCGCGCGCGCTCGCGGCCCCGGCGATCGGCGGCGAGCCGGTCGCGGTGCTCGCGCCGCGCGCGCTGCCGGCCGCGCGGATCGCCGCCGTGGTGACCGCCGCCGGAGGCCACCCGCTGCGGCTCGCGGTCGGCGTCAGCGGCCCCGGCCACTGGAACGTGCCGGCGCAGCTCGCCGTCGTGCTCGTCGCCCCCGCCGCGGGAGCGCGCGGGTCTGGCATCCGGATCGCCCTGACCGCGGCCGACGAGATCGCGATCACGGGCTCGCCCGCCGAGCTCCAGCGCGGGCCGGTGACCGTCGTCATCGACGATGCCGCCACGGTGGCGAACCTGGCGCACCTGCTCGCCGCGCTGGCGGCCCAGGGCGCCACCGCGGTACAGTTCGCTCGTCCTCCGCCACCAGCGACCAAGCGCCCCAGCGGCAAGCCTTGACGCCTCCTGCCGCGAGGGTATCGTTCGCCCAGTGACCACGGCCCCGAGCTACGACATGGTCGTGATCGGCGGTGGCATCACCGGCGCCGGGATCGCGCGCGACGCCGCGCTGCGCGGCCTCAAGGTCGCGATGTTCGAGAAGTCCGACTACGCGTCGGGTACCTCGTCGAAGTCGAGCAAGCTCGTCCACGGCGGCTTGCGCTACCTCGAGCACGGCGAGATCGGCCTGGTGTTCGAGTCGGTCTCGGAGCGGCGGGTCCAGACCCGGGTCGCACCTCACCTGGTCCGGCCGCTGCCGTTTCTGATCCCGATCTACAAGGGCGCCAAGCCGGGCCTCGAGCTGATGAACTTCGGCCTGTGGATCTACGACTCGCTCGCGCTGTTCCGGGCGCCACGGCTGCACAAGACGTTTCGCGGCGCGCGCGCGGCGCTCGAGCTCGAGCCGGCGCTGCGCAGCGACGGCCTGCGCGGCGCGCTCGAGTACTACGACTGCGCCACCGACGACGCGCGCCTCGTGCTCGAGAACACGATCGACGCGCGCGCGCTCGGCGCCGACTGCCACAGCTACACCGAGGTCACCCGGTTCGAGCGCGACGCCACGGGCCGGATCACCGGCGTGGCGGTCCGCGACCGGCTGACCGGCGTGGCGCGCAGCGTGACCGGCCGCGCGTTCGTGCTAGCCGCCGGCGCGTGGACCGACGAGATGATCGCGCGGTTCGAGCTGCCCTACGACCGGCCGCTGCTGCGCCGGACCAAGGGCGTGCACGTGGTCGTGCCGCGCGACCGCCTGCCGCTGGCGCGCGCGATCACGCTGATCTCGCCGGTCGATCAGCGCGTGATGTTCGCGATCCCGTGGCGCGAGCGCACCGTGCTGGGCACGACCGATACCGACTTCACGGGCACCGCCGACGACGTCGCGGCCGACGCGTCCGACGTCCAGTACCTGGTCGACAGCGCCAACGGCGTGTTTCCGGGCATCGCGCTGTCGCCCGCCGACGTGATCTCGACCTGGGCGGGCCTGCGGCCGCTGATCGCCGCGCCGCCGGACGTCGACGAGAGCGAGATCTCGCGCGAGCACGAAGTGTTCACCCGCAGCGACGGCCTGGTCATCATCGCGGGCGGCAAGCTCACCACGTATCGCCGGATGGCGCGCCAGGCGGTCAACGAGACCCTCAAGCTGCTCGACCTGCTGGGCGAACCGGTCACCGCGCACAAGATCACCACCAAGCATCGCCCGCTGCCGGGCGCCGAGGGCCTCGCCACCGAAGATCTCGAAGGCGTCGCCGCGATCGGCCGCCAGCTGATCGCGGAGCACAAGCTCGACGTCGAGACCGCGACCCACCTGTGCGGCGTCTACGGCAGCCGCGCGCACCTGCTCGCAGCGCGGATCGCCGAGGACGCCGCGCTCGGCGAGCGCCTCGACCCCGAGCTGCCCTACGTGTGGGCCGAGGTCGAGTTCGCGGCGGTCCACGACCTCGCGCGCACGGTGGACGACGTCCTCGCGCGTCGCGTGCCCCTGCTGCTGGTCAGCCGCGATCAGGGCCTGGGCGTGTGCGAGCGCGTCGCGGATGTGCTCGCCGCCAAGCTCGGCTGGCAGCCGGCGCAGCGCGCGCAGCTCGTCGACGAGTACCGTGCCGAAGTCGCGCTCAGCCGGCGCTGGCGCTGAACAGCATCGCGGGGGACGAGCCCAGGCGGCGCGCGGCAGATCGGGCGCACGCCCGCCCTCCGACGCCACGACCTCACGCCGGGCGCCCGCGACGCGCCACCGGGCTCGGCGGCGCCAGGCCGACCAGCGTCGGGACCTTGGCGCGCATCAGCTCGATGAACCTGCGCAGCCGCGCCGGGTAATATCGTGCCTGCGGGTATACGAGGTAGACCGGTAGCGGAGCGGCCCGCCAGCGCGGCGCGAGCTGGACCAGGCTGCCGTGCTCCAGATCGGCCGCCACGACCCAGCGCGAGATCAGCGCCGCCCCCAGGCCTGCCAGCGCGGCGTTGCGCAGGGCGTACAGGCTGTCGGTGCTGAGCTGGGGCCGGATCGCGAACCGGTGCGGCCGGCCGTCGGGACTGGGCGTCAGGACGACCTCGTCGCGATAGTACGTGCGCAGCGCCAACCACGGCAGCGTGCGCAGGTCCCTGGCGTGCGCCGGCGCCGGGCCCTCGCCCCACAGCCCCGGCGCGGCGATCGCGATGCGCGGCACCTCGGCCAGGCGGAGCGCGACGACCGCCGGATCGTCGACCACCCCGACGCGGATCGCGCAATCGATCCCCTCGGCGATGAAGTCGGGCCGCCGGTCGTGCAGCATCCACTCCACCGCCACGCCGGGATAGCGCCGCAGGTATTCGGTGAGCGGCGCGATCAGCTGGTCCTGGCCGAACGCGTGCGCGACCAGCACGCGCAGCGTGCCGCGCGGCTCGTCCTGGGTGCCGGCCAGATCGTGCTCCATCGCGCGCCAGCGATCCAGCAGGTCCTTGGCGTAGGCGAAGCAGCGCTCGCCATCGCCGGTGAGCTTCATCGCGTGGGTCGAGCGCTGCAGCAGCCGAACGCCCAGCGCGCGCTCGAGCGCCTGCAGCCGCCGACTCACCGTGGGCTGCGTCGTGCCGAGCTGCGACGCCGCGGCCGACAAGCTGCCGGCCTCGACGATGCGCACGAACGTCTGCATCAGCTCGATGCGATCGGCGCTGAACGGGACCGTGGGTCGCGATGGTCCGGTCATACGTATGGCGTATATCAAATCTGCGGCGCTTGCCACTACTGCGCCGGCAGCCGCGCACGAACACTGGGCGGGAACCGAGGTCTCGCCATGTCTGTCTCGCCTTCCGTGAACCCTGCGTCGTCCCGCGCCGCGTCCGGTCCATCAGCCGCCCTGGTCGTGCTGCTGGCCGCCGGCGCCGGCCTCAGCGTCGCGTCGCTGTACTACAGCCAGCCCGTGCTCGGCGTGCTCGCCGCCGATCTCCACGTCAGCGAGCGCATGATCGGCCTGGTCCCCATGCTGACCCAGCTCGGCTACGCGCTGGGCATCCTGCTGCTCGCGCCGCTCGGCGATCGCTACGATCGGCGCCGCATCCTGTTGCTGAAGGTCGCGGCGCTGCCGGTCGCGCTGCTGGTGAGTGGCTTCGCGCCCAGCATCGGGTGGCTGCTCGCCGGCAGTCTCGCGATCGGCGCGGCCGCGACCCTGGCCCAGGACATCATCCCCGCCGCCGCCACGCTCGCGCCGGAGGCGCATCGCGGCAAGGTCGTCGGAACCGTCATGACCGGGCTCTTGCTCGGCATCTTGCTGTCGCGGGTCGTCAGCGGCGTGGTCGCCGCGGGCTACGGCTGGCGCGCCGTCTACGTCGCGGCCGCGGCCGCGGTCGCGGTGATCGGGGCCATCACCTGGCGCGGGCTGCCGGCGTTTCGGCCCACCACGCAGCTCAGCTACCGCGCCCTGCTCGGCTCGATGCGCGCGCTCTGGCGGCGCCACGCCGAGCTGCGGCGCGCTGCCGGCGCCCAGGCGCTGCTCTCGATCGGATTCGGCGCGTTCTGGTCCACCCTGGCCGTCATGCTGCACGGCCGGTTTCACCTCGGCAGCGCCGCGGCGGGTGCGTTCGGGCTCGCGGGCGCCGCCGGCGCCCTCGCCGCGCCGCTCGCGGGCCGGCTGGCGGATCGCCGCGGGCCGGGCCTGGTGACCCAGCTCGGCACCGCGCTGGCCACGGTGTCGTTCGCGGCGCTCGGCCTGGCGGTCGTGCTGCCACCGCAGCTCCAGCTCGCCCTGCTCGTCGTGACCGCGATCGGCTTCGACTTCGGCGTCCAGGCCACCCTGGTCGCACACCAGACCATCGTGTTCGGCATCGAGCCCGCGGCGCGCAGCCGGCTGAACGCGATCCTCATCACCGGCTTGTTCATCGGCATGGCGACCGGCGCGGGGCTGGGCAGCCTGGCGCTCGACCGGTGGGGCTGGGCCGGCATCGTCGCGCTCGCCACCGCGACCTCCGCGGGCGCGCTGGCGGTGCGCCTGCGGCGATCCGGGCGCGTCCCCGCGGCGATCGCGGCCGGCCGCCCGGGCCCGCGCTGATCGCGGGCGTCGCGTCGCGCGATCTGGCACGCCTCGCGCCCGGCCCATGCGTTGCGGGTGGAAGCCCTGCGTGCGACCGATGCGACGCACAGCCACCGACCCGCCGGGCGCGATGCGGCGCTTGACAGCCTCGTTCGCAGTATGCCAAAGACATCAAGTGGCTGGTGCAACTCGCATGCAGGTACGCCCCCGCGGCGTCGCAGCGATCACCGCGTTGTTGTTCGTGGTGGGTGGGTTGCTGGCGATCCGGCACGAGGCCGCGACGCCGCACCTCCGCACCCGCGCCGGCGGCTTCGTCCACGGCCGCGAGCTGAGCACGGTCCACGCGTCGCGCGATCCCGACGTCCACGGCGAGCGCGATCCCGACGCCGATAGCGGCGATTGCGCGGTGCTCACGGCATTCCATCAGGCCACCAGCGCCGAGGTCGCCGCCCCGGCGCTCGGCGCCACGGTCGGCACGTCGCCCAGCGCGCCGCCGCGGCCCTCGCAGGTCACCGCCGCGTACGCCGTGGTCTATCGGCTCGCGCCGAAGACCTCGCCTCCGGCCGTTTAGTCCGGATCTTTCATCACGCGGCTGGCTGCGCTCCACGCGGCGTCTGCGTCGTGGTTCGCGACTCCCGGGTGTTCCCTCGCAAGTGGCCCGGGTGCGCGAGCGGCGGCGTGTCGCGTGGCGCGTTGAGTCCACCGGTGGGGTTCCTCCCAGCAGGCAGGAGACCCCCGGATAGCTCTGGCTCGCGGTCGTGATGAAAGCTCCGGGCGCCTTGCGCCGCGGCGATGTTCGCCCGCGGTCGCAGCCATCGCCCGTCGCTCGCTGCCGCCCACGCGGCGCCGCAGCGAGCGCTTCGTCGTACGAGCCCGTGGATCCGCTGGGCTGCGCAGTCCGTGCCGCGGCTCGAGGAGTCTCGTCTTGTCTTATCGCACGATCGCCATGAGCTTGTTCCTCGCCTTCCCTCATCCGCTCGCGGCCCAGCCTGCCGCGCCGGCACCTCCACCACCGCCCGCTGCGGTCCCCCCGGATACGCCGGTGGCCGACGAGCCGCCGCGGATCACGCAGCAGCAACCGCCGATCTTCCCCGACGTCGCCAGGCCGCGCCAGCAGCCGACCGAGGTCGTCGTCCACGTCGCGATCGACGCCACCGGCGCGCCGAGCGATCCGCGCGTCGTGTCGCCGCCCAACCCGCCGTTCGACGATCTCGCCACCGTGGCCGTGCAGGGCTGGAGCTTCGCCCCCGCGCACAAGGCCGGTCAGCCGGTGGCTGGCGCGCTCGACGTCACGGTGCGCTTCGATCCCGCCGCGCCGATCACCGGCGAGACGATCTCGATCACCGCCAAGCTGACCGCGATCGAACGCGGCCACGCCACCGCGCCCAGCGTCGGCGCGCAGGACGTCCACATCGAGGCCGGCAAGCTCGCGACCGAGATCCCGCACAAGGACGCGACCGAGCTGCTCGGCTGGGCGCCGGGGTTCCTGTTGTCCAACGAGGGCGGCGAGGGCCACGCCGAGCAGATCTTCCTGCGCGGGTTCGATGCCCGCGAGGGCCAGGACCTCGAGCTGCGGGTCAACGGCGACGTCGTCAACCAGGCCGGCAACCTGCACGGCAACGGCTACGCCGATCTGCACTTCGTGATCCCCGAGCTCGTGCAATCGCTGCGCGTGATCGAAGGCCCCTACGATCCGCGGCAGGGCAACTTCGCGGTCGCGGGCAGCGCCGACTACGAGCTCGGGCTCACCAGGCGAGGCCTCACTGGCAGCTACGAGCAGGGCTCGTTCGGCACCCGGCGCGCACTCTTGACCTGGGGCTCGCCGGCCACGAACAGTCACAACTTCGGGGGCGTCGAGCTCTACCAGACCGACGGCTTTGGCGAGAACCGCGACGCGCGGCGCGCCACCGCGCTCGGCCAGGTCGAGAGCTCGCTCGGCGACGCCGGGCTGTGGCGGCTCACCACCGGCGTGTATCTGACCGATTATCACGCGGCCGGCGTGATCCGCCAGGACGACTACGCCGCCGGCCGCAAGGGGTTTTACGACACCTACGACTTCGGCCAGGGCGGCGCCGCGACCCGCGCGTTCGTGCTCGGCGACGTCGAGTTCCAGCACGACGACACCACGACGCACCACCAGATCTCGCTGACCGCGCACACCCTGCGGCTGCGCGAGGACTTCACCGGCTACCTGCTCGACCAGCAGGCGCCGTTCCAGCAGCCGCACGACCAGCGCGGCGATCTGATCGACCTCGAGTCCGACGCGGTGACCGCGCAGGCGCAGGGCTTCCTGCGAAGGCGCGCCGCGCTCGTCGGCCTGCCGCAGGAGCTCGAGCTCGGCTACTTCGCGCGCGTCGATCGCAACTCGTCGCAGCAGTACCGGGTCGGCGTCGCCAACGAGCGCGCGACCTACCCCTACCACAAGGACGCCGATCTCGACGCCACCGTGGGCGACATCGGCCTCTACGCCGCCGTGAACGCCAGGCTCGCGCCGTGGGCGGCGCTGCGCGGCGGCGTGCGCACCGATCTGTTCAGCTACGACGTGATCGACAACTGCGCGATCAGCTCGGTGTCGCATCCATCGAAGATCAACCCGCCCGGCGACGCGAGCTGCCTGTCGCAGCAGGATTTCGGCCGCTACAGCGAGCCGGTGGAGCGCTCGAACACCGCGGGCACGGCGATCCTGCCGCGCGCCTCGCTCGTGCTCGGGCCGTTCGCCGGCGTGTCGCCGTCCCTCAGCTACGGCGAGGGCGTGCGGTCGATCGATCCGGTGAACATCGCGCAGGACACCGACACCGCGTTCGCGCGCATCAAGTCGTACGACGTCGGGGTCGCCTACAAGGGCTCACCGGCCGAGCTCGCGGTCGAGCTCCGGCTGTCCGGGTTCCGGACCCACGTCGATCACGACCTGGTGTTCAGCGAGACCGCCGGGCGCAACACGCTGATCGACGGCACGACCCGCACCGGCGGCTCGGTCTCGGGCCGCATCACCGGCGCGTGGTTCGATCAGAACGCGAGCGTGACGGTCGTGCGATCGACCGAGGATGCCACGGGCCTGCTCATCCCGTACGTCCCCGACGTCGTGGTGCGATCCGACAGCGTCGTGTTCAGCGACCTGCCGTGGTCGGCGGCCGGCCACCCGGTGCGCGCGACCGGCGGGCTCGGCGTGACCTTCGTCGGGCCGCGCGCGCTGCCGTACGGCCAGCGCAGCGACACGATCCTGACGCTCGACGGCTCGGTCTCGGCGAGCTGGGATCGCTACACGCTCGGCGTCAACGGCTCGAACCTGCTCGGCGCCCGGTACCGGCTCGGCGAGTACAACTTTCAATCGGACTTCCACAGCCAGGCCCAGCCGACGCTCACCGTCGCGCGCGAGTTCACCGCCGGGGCGCCGCGCAGCCTCCTGGTTCACCTGGAGGTCGCGCTGTGAGCCGCCTCGGTCACGCCGGGCTCGCCGCGCTCGCGGCCGGGCTCGCCGCGTGCGGCACGACCGGCGGCAGCCTGGTCAGCTTCGACGTCGCGGCGGCCGGCGCCGACGGCGCGAGCACCGTCGATACCGCGCTGGGCTGGCACGTCGAGCTGACCCGCGCGAAGCTGCACATCGGCGCGGTCTACCTGAACCTGTCGGTGCCGATCTCGGTCTCGCAGGACACGAGCTGCATCCAGCCCGGGGTCTACACCGCCGAGGAGCTATCGGCGCTCGACGTCGACGTGCTGTCGACCGCGCTCCAGCCGTTTCCCACCCGCGGCGCCGGCACCGACGACCGCGCGGTCACCGGCGAGATCTGGCTGACCGGCGGCGACATCAACGCCGACACCGATCCAACCGTGATCGCCGACCTGGCCGGGACCGCGACCAGGGCGGGGCACACCGTGCCGTTCAGCGCGACCGTCACGATCAGCAGCAGCAACCGCGGCATCCCGGCGAGCGATCCATCGCTGCCGAGCCAGCACCCGATCTGCAAGCAACGGATCGTCTCGCCGATCAAGATCTCGCTCGCGCCGCGCGACGGCGGCACGCTGGTGATCCGCGTCGACACCCACGCGTGGTTCGCCAACGTCGACTTCGCCGCGCTGCCCGCGGGCGGCGCGTTCCCCGACAGCAACGCGAACCCCGCGAGCCAGAACCTGTTCAGCGGCCTGCGCGCCGCCACCGCCAGCTTCCAGCTCGCGTTCCAGTGACCTGCCGCGCTTTCGATCCACGCCCCACACGCCGGTGTGTCCACCCCGGTGCGCCCGACTCATCGCAGAGGAGAAAGTCATGATCCGTCCCGCTTGCGTCTCGATCCTGTATCTCGCGCTCGATCTCGCGCTCGATCTCGCGCTCGGTGCCTGCGGCAGCAGCGACAGCGACAGCGCCCCGCCGCCGACGTCGTGTGGCCAGCACGCCGGCGTGGGCGGCCTCGCCGACTTCGACGTGCCGTGCGACCCCGGCAGCAACGGTATCCTGATCACCGCGTCCGGCGAGGCGTTCGCCCGGTCGGGCTACGCGTTCCCGCCGGCCAGCGCCGACGACGTCGCGTTCGTCGACGGCTGGGCGCTCCGCTACGACCGCGTGCTGACGACGTTCGACCACATCACGCTGTCGCAGGGCCCCAACAAGTCAGCGACCGATCAGTCGCTGTGCGACGACGGCAAGGGAGGCGCGATCGTGTGCGGCACGGGCAGCTCGGTGGTCGCCGAGGTCGACGGACCGTTCGTGATCGACCTCCACCAGGGCGGCTCGCTCGCCGACGCCGATGGCGCCGCCCTGGACGCCGCCCCGGTCGCCGCGCTGACCGGCCGCAACCAGCAGGGCAACGCGGCGTTCGATCCGGCGACGCCGTACGCGTTCGGCTTCGCGGTCGTCCCGGCGACCCTCGGCGCGAAGAACATCAACCTCGACGCCGCGGCGCTCGCCGACTACCAGGAGATGGTGACCGAGGGCTACACCACGATGCTGGTCGGCACCGCGACCTGGCAGGGCAACCGCAACGGCGATCTCGCCGACCCTGGGTGCACGTCGGTCGGCCCGGACTACGACTTCAGCGCGCTGCCCAGGACGATCGAGTTCCGGCTCGGGTTCGTGGCGCCGGCGATCTACCGCAACGCGCAGAACCCGGCGCGCAAGACCGCCCCGATCGGCGACGAGGAGCACCCGCGCGGCATCCAGACCGTCGCCAACCAGTCGACGATCGCCCAGCTGACGTTCCACCTCGATCACGCGTTCTGGGAGAGCTTCGTCCACGACTCGCCCGCCCACTTCGATCAGTTCGCCGCGCGCTACGCCGGGCAGACCACCACGCCGACCGCGCGGCTCGAGGACTTCTTGGGCACAGGCCTCAGGCCGTTCGTCGACGCCCAGGGCCACCCGCTGCCGTGGCGGTCGTGCCTGCCGGCGTCCAGCTACACGCCGCCGAGCGCGACCGCGATGAGCTTCGACACGCTCTCGATCCCGGTCGACGCGGCGGGCTCCCCCGCGACGTCGATACGAGATTTTTCCGACTACGCGCGCTACAACCACTCGACCTTCGGCCATCTGAACGCCGATGGTCTGTCGTTCGTCGATCGCCAGTATCCATCGCCGCCGTGAGCCATCGGCGCACGGCGCCACGCGAATCCGCGCCCCGGCGCACAGCGAGCGACAAGTCCAGAAGTTTTCGTCCGTCGGCTGACCGTGAGTCGCGCTGCTCGCCTGTAGGCGAAGCGGCTACACTGACCGCTAGATCTTCGTCAAAGCGCTTGGCCGCGCCGCGGCTCGGCGCGAAGATTACCGACGGGGGACCTGGTCATGCTCGGATTTCGCTTGTCACTGCTACCGATCTTGTTCGCTGGGTGCACCAGTGGCCTGCTGGTAGTACCCGACGCTGACTGGCAGCAAGTACCACCCGCGCAGCGGGCGGCGATCGATCGCCAGTACGCCGCCGACCTGGCCGCGGCGCGCGCCGAGGACACGGCGTCCAAGGCGTCGCTGGCCGAGCTGCGCCACGCACCGCCGCCGCCCGCGGAGGCGCGGCCCCTGGTCGTCGCCGCCCCGGACGTCAAGGATGCCGACGACCCCGCATGGGCCGAGGCGGTCGCGCGCTACGACAAGGCGAGCGCCGCGGCGCGCACCAAGGTCGACGCCGCCCACGTGGCCGCGCAGCGCGCCGATCTCGCGTGGCGCGAGGCACGCGTCGAGGTCGCCGAGGCGCGGCTCGACGTCCTGGTACGCGACCGCGAGCTCCGGCGCGCCCACGCCGTGGATCGCAACCTCCTGGGAACCGATACCTACGACGCGGCGCCGCTGCGTGGTCAGATGTCGGAGGCGCAGAAGCGCTGGTACGCGGCGTCCAGCAAGGCGCACCACGCGCGCGGCGCCTACGAGCACGCGGTCGCGGTGCTGTCGATGGCCAAGGAGTCGTACGCGCAGCTGATGCGCGGCGGTCCCGGCCAGGCGTCGGTCGAGCCGCCGCCCAGCGCTCCGATCGAGCGCGTCAAGCCGCACTTCGAGCTCCCCGGCTGGGCCGTCACCCGCAGCGACATCACGCGCCGCCGCGGCCTTCGCCATTACCTCGAGCAGGCCGCGGCCTCGCCGGCGCAGCTGCGCTGGGTGAGCCTGCGGCTGAGCGTCCGCAAGCTGCCGGTCGCGACGGCCCCGCGCAGCGGCCCGGAGGCCAGCACCGCCCCAGGCATCCCGGCCCCCACCGGCTCGGATCCCGGCAGGCCGGCGTCGGCGACCAAGCCGGCCGAGACCGCCTCGACCACCGTCGCCGCCAGGCCCTCCCCCGCCAGGCCGGCCGCCGCCGCGCCTCCCCCACTCACCAAGGCCGCCCCGCCGCCCGCTGCCGCCACGGCGGCCAAGCTCCCCTCACAGAACCAAGCCAGGCCGGCCGCGCCACCGGCCGTCGCCACGCCGAAGCCCGCCACGGCAGCCGCCAAGCCCACGGATGCAGCTGCCGCGACCGTCGCGGCCGGCGTCAAGCCCGTCCCATCGCCGCCGGCGGCGAACGCCAAGCCCATCGAGTAGTCGGTCCGCCGCGATCAGCCGCCCTCGGTCGGGCGCACCGGCGTCGCGGCGCCATCGCCGACCACCGTGGTCCACGCGCGGACGCGCCAGCCGACCACGACGCCGTTCACCACGTACGGATCGGTGCGCGCAAACTCCTCGACCACCGCGACCGACTCCGCCCGGAACAGCAGCACGGCGCCATCGATCGGATCGGCCAGCGCGCCGCCGAGCTGCAGCTCGCCTCTGCGATGCGACTCCCACGCCTTCGCGAGGTGCGCGTCGCGAAACCCCGCGCGGCGCGTCAGGTAGTCGGGAGCCACGTCGTAGAACAACAAGAAGTGCTTCATGGGCGCATCGTCGATCCTACGCGATCGCGCGCCCCACCGCCGCCAGCGCTGGGACGTCACGCTCACCGACAACGGCGCCGTGTTCTTCGATGCGCCGATCGCGACCACCGGCCCCGAGGGCGCCTTCAACGTCACCCACCCCGATGCCGGCGCGTTCGCGATCGCCCACACGATCGTCGCCCGCGCCGTCGACCAGGCCGACGGCACGGTGTGCACCGGCGAGGTGACCGACGCGGCGCTCTGACCCAGCATCCGAGCGCACTCCGTGGTGTCGGCGCGGCGCCAGGAGCGGTATCTCTTGCACTCCAGATGTCCGCTCCGGCACCGACCGATCCAGCCCACGGCTCCCGCCCCCACGGCGAGCTCTCGACGACCGCCGACGCGCTCCGCGGCGATCCGCGCATCGTCCTCGTGCTCGACGCCGGGGGCACCAGCTTCCGGTTCAACGCGGTCCGCGGCGGCCAGACCCTGCTCGAGCCGCGCACGCTGCCATCCTGCGGCGACGATCTCGCGCGCAGCCTCGCGCAGCTCGTCGATGGGTTCGCCGCGACCCACGCCGCCACCGGCGGCCACGCGGTCGCGCTGTCGATCGCGTTTCCGGGCCCGGCCGACTACGCGCACGGCATCATCGGCGATCTGCCCAACCTGCCCGGCTACCGCGGCGGCGTCCCGATCGGCCCGATGCTCGCGTCGCGGTTCGGCGTCCCGGCGTTCGTCAACAACGACGGCGCGCTGTTCGCCTACGGCGAGGCGATCGGCGGCCTGCTGCCGTTCATCAACCGCGAGCTCGCCGCGGCCGGCAGCCCGCGGCGGTTTCGCAACCTGCTCGGCGTCACCTTCGGCACCGGGTTCGGCGGCGGCGTCGTCCTCGATGGCCGGCTGGTCGTCGGCGACAACTCGGCAGCCGGCCAGATCTACGGCATGCGCCACCGCGACGATCGGGCGCGGATCACCGAGGAAGGCGTCAGCATCCGCGGCGTTCGCGCCAGCTACGCCGCCGCGGCCGGCTTGCCGGTCGCCGCGGTGCCCGAGCCGGCGCAGATCGCGCGGATCGCCACCGGCGACGCCCCCGGCGATCGCCCCGCCGCCCAGGAGGCGTTTCGCCGGCTCGGCCAGGTGGCAGGCGACGCGATCGGCAACGCGCTGTCGTTGCTCGACGGCCTGGTCGTCGTCGGCGGCGGCCTCAGCGGCGCCGCCGCGCTGTTCCGGCCGGCGCTGCTCGCCGAGCTCAACAGCCGGCTCGAGGCGTGGTCTGGACCTATCGACCGCCTGCCGTCGCGCGTGCTCGACCTCGACGATCCGGCCGGGCTGTCGGCGCTCGTCCACAGCCCGACCCGCCAGCTCGCGGTCCCGGGCACCGACCAGACCGTGCCCTACGCCCCGCAGAAGCTGACCGGCATCGCGGTCACCCGGCTCGGCACCACCGCCGCCATGGCGGTCGGCGCCTACGCCTACGCGCTCGACCAGCTACCGTCCGCCTGAATCGCCGCTCGCCGGTCGGCAGGTCGCCCAGATGTGCCTCAAACCGAAGCGCCCAGCGCGCCGGCGACGAGCGCGCGGGCGTAGGGGCCGCAGCAGTCGCGCAGGAAGCGGGCGAAGTCGACCGCGGCGCCGTGATCGGCGGTATCGCTGATCACGCGGGCGATCGCGAACGGCACGCCGTGCTCGTGGCAGACCTGGGCCACCGCGGCGCCCTCCATCTCGACCGCGAGCGCCGCGGGCAACAGCGCGCGCAGCGCGGCGACCGAGGCGACCGAGGCGAAGAACTGATCGCCCGAGGCGACCAGGCCGCGCCACAGCCGGGGCGCGGTGATGCCGAGCGCGGCGACGCTGGGCGGCGGCTGGAACGCCGCAGCCGCGGCCGCGAGCCGATCCGACAGGCCCGGGTCGGCGGCGAGCTCGGCGACGCCGAGCAGCGGGATCTCGTGGCGCGAGAACAGCGGGCGGGCGTCGAGGTCGTGGTGGATCAGCCGGTCGGCGACGACGATATCGCCGATCGCGAGCCGCGGGTCGACGCCGCCGGCCAGGCCGGTCATGACGATCGCGCGCGGCGCGAACCGCTCGAGCAGGATCGCCGTGGTGGCCGCGGCCGCGACCTTGCCGATCCGGCTGACCACGCAGACCACCGGCTCGCCGCCGTAGTGGCCGCGGTGGTAGCGCCGGCCGCCCAGCTCGATCACCTCGTCGGCGTGGACCACGTCGATCACCGCCGCCAGCTCCTCGGGCATCGCGCCGATGACGCCGATCATACCCACGTCCGATCGTCGACCAGCCGGACGTCGACCCGGGCGAGCAGCTTCTGGACCCGCTCCGCCATGTCGTCGAACTCCGACAGCATCGAGGCCGCGCCGAGCTTTCTGGCGAAGTTCATCACGCGCACCAGATAGGAGAACAGGTTGCCCTCCTCGTGCTCGAGCCCGTGGCGCTCGACGAACTCGAGGAACGTCAGGCCCGAGTCCTCGAGGGTGGCCCACACGTTCTTCGGCTTGCGGCCGCCGTGCAGCTCGGGGTGCGGGACCTTGGCCGCCAGCTCGGCCTGGATCAGCTCGACCTTGATCGGCGGCCGCGGGTGCTCCTTGTCCCACTCGGCCTCGACGTCTTCCCATGTGGTGTGCGGGTTTGAGTCGCGCAGCTCGCGCAGCCGGGTCCGGCACCACTCGCGCTTGACCTCGTCGTCCTTGCGATCGAGCAGCCGCTGGATCGCGTCGTGATCGATGAGGTACTCGATCATCTGGCGAAGCTCGACGTAGTCGAGCTGGTGGTTGTACAGCACGTAGAAGATGAACAGGCCGTCCATGCCCTGGAGCTGGCGGATCATGTCGCCCGAGATCTGCTTGCCGTGATCGTCGATCACGCCGATCGCCTTCAGGTTGTCGACCAGCTGGGCCAGCGTCTTCTGCAGCGTGAACCGCTCGCGATCGTCGAGCAGGAGGTTCTCGATCACGGTCACGATGTCGAGCCGCATCGAGACGGGCAGCGAGGCCTCGGCCGCGGCCATCCGGGCCTCGACGCTGTCGGGCGCGATCTTGGTCGCCGTCAGATCGGGCAGGCCGATCGCGAGCACCTGCTCGGCGGTGATCTTGGTCTTGCTGCGCAGCTCGGCGGGCTCGCCACGGACCAGCTCGGCGTGGACCTCGGGGGTCCACACGATGTCGCCCTTGCGCTGGGCGTCCGACTTCGCCCGGTTGTAGATCGACTTCTTGACCTTGGCCTCGTCGTAGGCCGGCCGCTTCGCCGCGTCCTTGAGCTCCTTCTTCATGTCGCTCACGATCTGCTCGGGCGCGAGCGTGATCGCCAGGCCGCGGTCGTCGAACTGCGGGCGCCCCGCGCGGCCGGCCATCTGGTGGTACTCGGCCGCGGTGACCAGGCGCGCCTGCTGCTTGACGAACTTGCGCAGCGCCGGAAACACCACGGTGCGCGCCGGCAGGTTGATGCCGGCGGCGATCGTCTCGGTCGACACCACGAACTTGATCAGCCGCTCGAGCGCGAGCTGCTCGACCAGCTGCTTGTAGCGCGGCAGGATGCCGGCGTGGTGGATGCCGATGCCGTGGGTGAGCAGCGGCCGCAGCTCCTTGGAGGCGCCGGTCGGCAGCAGCGCGTCGTCGCACATCTTCTCGACCTTGGCCTTCTCCTCGTCGGTGGTGAACCGCCGGCACGACTTGAGCAGCCGCGCGACCTCGAAGCATTGCTCGCGGCCGAACACGAACACGATCGCCGGCACGTCGCCTGCGAACGCCAGCTCGCGCACGGTGTCGATCATCATCTCCTCGCGGAACTCGTGGACCAGCGGCACCTTGCGCTCGCGCGAATCGACCAGCGCCATCGGCACGCGCCGGGTGAGCTCGACCCAGTGGCAGAACCGCTCCGGATGCCCGACGGTGGCCGACAGCACGACCAGCTGGGTCCGCGGGTCGAGCCCGATGATCGACTGCTCCCACACGTAGCCGCGCTCGGGATCGTTGAAGTAGTGGCCCTCGTCCATCACGACGATCTCGGCCGGCGAGACGTGCTTGTCGGCGACGATCCGGTTCCACAGGATCTCGGCGACCTCGACCTGGATCGGCGCGTCGCGGTTGACCTTGTAGTCACCGGTCGCGAACCCGACGTTGTCCTCGCCGAAGTCGACGCATAGCTCGCGGAACTTCTCCTCGGTGAGCGCGCGCAGCGGCGTGGTGTAGACCGCGCGGTGACCGCGGCCGAGCGCGGCGTGCAGCGCGGCCTTGGCCATCAAGGTCTTGCCGGTGCCGGTCGGCACCGTGACGAGCAGGCTGCGGCCGGCGAAGATGTGGGTCAGCGCCTGCTCCTGAACCGGGTACGGCTCGAGCCCACGGCTCCACAGAAATTTCTCATAGAACGAGAGCTCGAGCTCGCCGTCGGTGGGCACCGAGCCACTGTATCAACTTCCTCGTCGGATGCTCGGCTGCGAGCAACGGTTGGCGCGCTAGCATAGTCTCTAGGTGGTGCGGAAGCTGCGGCTGGCGTTTGCGTGTTCGGCGGCGGTCCACGCCGCGCTGGTCGCGTGGGCCGCCACGCGCCCGGTGACGCCGCGCAGCGTCGCCGCGCCGCCGACCACCGCGATCGAGATCATCCCGGTCGCGCCGGCTCCCGTGGCCGCCGAGCCGCTCGAGGTCGCGATCGTCGAGGAGCCGCCTGCGCCCGAACGCGCGGCGACCGCCGCGCTGCCCGCGGCGCGGCGCGTCCTCGCCCCCGCGGCGCCGGCAGCATCCACGGCCCCGCGCGCGGCCACGCCCCCCGCGACGCCGCCGCTCCCCGGCGTGGCCCTCGTCGTGCCGGGCACCGGCTCCGGCGAAGCGGCCCCGCCGGCGCCGAGCCCGCGCAACCCGCTGATGGCGATGCGGCGCGGCGAGGCCGCGCGGGACGCGCTGCGGCCCCGCGGGTTCGACGATCTCGACCACGTGCCCAGGGGCACCGACGCCGAGAAGCCGGTGGCGCCCAGCGGCCAGCTGAGCGAGTCCGGCGGCGGCACCCACAAGGCCGAGACCAGCGTGTTCGTCGCCGACGTCAAGGCCGATGGCACGGTCAAGTTCACCGATCAGCCCAACGCCAGCATCCACCTCGCGCTGCCCCGGCCGCGCGACGTCGGCCGCGGCGTCGCCAGCTGGTACACCGGGGAGAAGGGCACGTTCGGCGAGCCGCTCCAGCCGGGCGACCCGGCGCTCGGCAAGGCGTTCCAGGCCAGCGCCGGCAGCCCGCTCGATCAGCCGAACGACGCAAGCGGCAACCAGGGCGACCGCGCGCCGCAGGTGAGCGTCCCGGTGGTCGGCGGCGGGTTCGACGTCAACGACTGGCTGACCCGCCGGCACGGTGAAGATCCCTACGCCAGCCGCAAGCTGGCGATGCTCGACGCCACCCGCGACGAGCGCGTGCAGATCGGCAACCAGCACCGCGCCGCCCAGCTCCGTCGCGCGCCCGAGATCATGCAGCGAAACCTCGCCGCGCTGTGGGCGGCGACCCGCGATCCCGCGGCGCGCAAGGAGGCGCTGTTCGAGCTGTGGGACGAGTGCCTCGAGGACGGAGATCCCGGCGCCGCCGCCGCAGGCGCTGCCGCCCGCCGCCTGGTGATCGGCTTCATCCGCGGCCACCTGCCCGCGGGCAGCCCCGATGCGTTCACCCCGGCCGAGCTCGCCCGGCTCGCGCGCCGAAAACAGTCCAAGGCCGCATTTGATCCCTACGAGTAGCGGCTCGCCGGCCGTGGCGTGCGCCCCGAGGTGCTATCTAGGTGCATGGCCTTCGACGGCCCGTTGATCGGCGGGCGCTACCGACTCGGACCTCGGCTCGGCAAGGGCTCACAGGGCGAGATCTACCTCGCGCGCGACGACAAGCCGCGCACCGGCGACGATCGCGAGGTCATCGTCAAGCGGCTGGTGCCGCGCGGCAGCTGGAAGTCGTTCGAGCTGTTCGAGCGCGAGGCCAAGGTGCTGTCGCAGCTCCGCCACACCGGCGTGCCGCGCCACCTCGCGACGATCGAGGAGCCTCCCGGCACGTTCAACCTGGTCATGCAGCGCGCGCCCGGCGAGAACCTGCGCGACCTGGTCGCGCGCCGCCGGCTGTCGCAGCTCGAGCTGCGCGACGTGCTGATCCGCTGCCTCGAGGTCCTCGACTACCTGCACACCCGCACCCCGACGGTCGTGCACCGCGACATCAAGCCGTCGAACATCATGCGCAGCCCCAACGGCAAGATCTCGCTGGTCGACTTCGGCGGCGTGCTCGACGCGGCGCGCGACCGCGGCGGCTCGACGATCGTCGGGACCTACGGCTACATGGCGCCCGAGCAGCTGCACGGCCAGGTCACCGGCGCGACCGATATCTACGCGCTCGGCGCCACGATCGTCGCGCTCGCGGGCGGCGTCGAGCCCGAGGACGTCCCGCGCAAGGGGTTGCGGATGGATCTCGATCGCCACCTGCCCGCGCTCGACGCCGGGTTTCGCGCGGCGCTGACCGCGATGACCGATCCGGATCCCGACAAGCGGCCGCAGCGCGCCCGCGAGGTCGTCGCGCTGCTCGCCAAGGGGGGTGCGCTGCGCCCCGAGGCGGCGCGCCCGGACTCCCGCGCGCTCACCCCGCGCGGCAGCAGCGCGCTCGCCCCGCGCCAGCTGTTCTCCGACGTCGCGGAGCCGCTCGGCACGCTGCTGCGGATCGGCGTCCTGTCGTTCGGCGCGGGCGGCTGGCTCGGCATGGCGGCGATCCGGATGTCGCTGGCCGTCATGACCTACACGTTCGCGGCG
>Ga0302262_10000148_pt1 | contig 28041 bp, 30 predicted proteins | sample II_Fen_E3_4_FD_194557 | JGI IMG/M metagenome (GOLD analysis project Ga0302262, IMG submission 194557) | Peat permafrost microbial communities from Stordalen Mire near Abisko, Sweden - II_Fen_E3_4 | ecosystem: Environmental > Terrestrial > Soil > Wetlands > Permafrost | place: Sweden: Abisko...
GAACGTCGCCCGCCATCCCGTCGATCGCTTGCCGTTTCCAGGACGCGATCATCGTGTGGTGCACGCCATGCTTGGCTGCCAGCTCCGCCAGCGTCAGGTCGCCACGGATCGCTTCCAGCGCAACCTGGGCCTTGAAATCAGCGCTGTAGCGCTTCCTCGTCGCCTTCATTCCCGCACCAGTCCTTCAGGTCGGGATTAGCTTAGCATCCTGTCCGGAAAACCGGGTCCTCCTCAATGAATGAAGGCTCACTTTCGACGATCGGAAAGCGCCCTTAAATGTCGCCTTTGAGGGCGTTTGCCATCTAAAGTAGCGTCAGGTCCGAGCAGTTTCCTTGTCCAGCAGTCCTTGTAGCAAATGGATGCGCCGAGCACTGAAATCACCGAAAAGGCTTGCCAAGCCACTGATGGAACGCACAAAAAACTGACGAAAATCAGCACGCTTTTCGCACCATGCCAGCAGTTTCACGCCCTGTGGCGGATGCACCAGTGCCAATGGCAAGACCACGCGCTCTGTCTGGTTTCCGTCAAGGTCGGTGTACCCGAAAGCAACAGGCTGGGATGCATGTATGGCCGCATGCAACAGCGTCAACTCGGCCGCGCCAGCATTGCTAGCTCCATCCTCCCAGTAAACGGCCGGACGCGCATCAAGCCGCTGGTAAATGCGGCCAAGTAGCGCGCCTTCAGGGTCGGTTTCGGCCAGACGCGTGAGCATGGCTTCTGCCTTGGCGGCTTGAACCGGGTCACCCCTCCTACCAGCCAGCGCCAATCCCCGCAGGGCGGCATCGCGCAAATCGGGATCGATCGGTGAAATGACTGGCAGGGCTTCAAGCGTTTTCGCGTCAGAGCGAAAGGCAATCACCGCCCCTGCTCCAGAGAAGGCTGCTCCGAAACCGCGACGCGTTAGACTCAAGATACCATCTTTCCGCATTCGAAATTCCTTGTGACAGCCTTTCCTCAATTCACGTAGACGAGCGACTTCTTCTATCCCCTCTGCCTATTCTGGGCAATAGCCGCTCTGGCGGCGGGGCTTCACCGTGGGGCGCATTGGCTCTACACACCCTGCATGTCTGAACCTGGTTTGCTTCCGCTCGAACGCGCTGCCCGCGCAATGTATGCCACAGTTAAGCCGGATTGGGATTGGAACGACCCTGACGCCGAGCCGATGCGCCGCATGTATCGCGACAATGCCCGTGCGGCGTTTTGGCGGTCATGGAGCCGAGCGCTGCCATGCTGCGCAAAGGCGAGAACCGGGCCGATTGTCGGAGCGTTTGGCAGGCCATGCTAGCAGCCATGCTCCAAGACGATTGATGGCAGCCTTGCTCTGAACCACGCCGCGACTTCGACCTCGGCCAGCGCGCCACTGGCCAGCGCCAGAACCATGTGGACGGCCTCATCAGCCGCGAAGCTAATTTGCACATTGTTCAGCGCCAGGAATAAACGCGCCAGCACCCATGCGGTGCGCTTGTTGCCGTCGACAAAGGGGTGATTGCGCGCCACGCCATAAGCATAGGCCGCCGCCAGAGCGCAAAGGTCGCCCTCGCCATAGGCCCATTGGTTGCGCGGGCGGCCCAAAGCTGATTCCAAGGCGAACGCATCGCGCACGCCAATGGGACCCCCATGCTCGGCCAGTTGGCGGTCGTGGATAGCAAGCGCAAGTTCGGTCTCGATCCAGACCGGTTCGGCAATCTGCGCCATCTTACTTGGCCAGCATGCGCAGAATATCCCTGTCCTCACGCATGATCTGTTCGGCCAGGACCATCTTGGCCTCGAAAGAGGGATCCGCCGCTGTGATCCTTATGCCATCAGGAGTTTCGGACACATACAGCGTATCGCCCACCCCAGCGCGAAGCTTGGCAAGCAGCTCCTTGGGCAGGACAACACCGGCAGAGTTGCCGATCTTGGTGATCTTGAGGCTGGCGTTCATACAGGTGTTATAACATGGCGCGTAAAATTATCAAGAGGCGTATCCTGCCCAGAGGCCATGTCGACCATCAGGAGAAGCACAATGGGACATTCCGATCTTGACCCCGCCGTGCATGAACGGCGCTCTTGGAACGCTGGACAGAATGTAGGGCCAAAGCGCCCGCTTAGGCCGCGCGACATTTGGGCCATCCGGTTCTGTCTCGACGAACACCAGCGCCTGCGTGATCGCGCCCTGGTCCACACCGCTGACATTCAGGACCGGGATGGCGCCGTCGATGTGCTCAAGGCGGTGCGCCAACGCTTTCCATAGTTGCGACATGTGTTCGCCGATGGTGGCTATGCTGGAAACAAGCTGAAGACGGCGCTGGAACCGCTGGGCGAATGGACCATCCAGATCATCAAGCGCTCGGATGCCGCCAAAGGCTTCGTGGCCATGCCCCGCCGCTGGGTCATTGAGCGGACCTTTGCATGGCTTGGAAGGTGCTGCCGCCTGGCCAAGGATCGGGAGGCCACCATCGCATCTTCAACCGCCTGGGCGATCATCGCCTCCATCCGCATGATCAGCCGCAGAACTACAACCTATTGTTACGATTGAGAAACTTTCGAATCCGGCTCTAAAGTCGGACGCTTACCACCAATCTGACCTTCAACATGCACCGCCTGGTCTTCCTCGAAACGCGGGCGACGGCGGCATAGTTGCGCCTTGAGGACGTAGATCCGGTCCTCATACCGAAGCAGGCACTGTGAAATGCCGACAGGATTGCGCTTTTTAGCGCTCGCCCCCGGCGGCTGCGCACCGTCACCATGCCTTCGCTGTCAAAAATGATCGGCAAATGGAGGTGCCCAGCTCGCTACGCGACCAGTGGGATCTATTCCAAGTGTGTCGGCGGCCTTTCTTACGAGAGCAAAATAATTTCCTACAGGCCTGCCGGGAATTTGATGCTGCGCGACTAGTTTACGTGGACAAATTCCTCATGTAATACAGTGAGCGTTGACGACCGTCGTTCGCACGCTATCCTTGTGATATGCTGATGAACCTCCTTTTTCTTTTCCGATATCAAACACCAGCCGAAAAGCATTCAAATTCGGAGCATGGGACTGACTTTGAGTTCAGCACTGGAGTTTGGATTACCAGTGCATCCGAACAGGAAGCCATGGAGTGGGGGCGATCTTACTGAGGCGGAATGGCGCGATCGACAGCACCACCGTTCGCGCCCATGTTTCGGCAGCGGGCGGAAAAGGGGGGCTCATCGACGCGCTCTTGGCCGCTCGCGGGGCGGGTTCACCAGTAAACTTCACTGTCTGGCTGATGCCCTTGGACGACCTGCCGCCTTCCATCTGACGCGCAGCGAGGCGGCAGATTGCAAGGCGTATGATGATTTGATCGACCTGCCTGAGCAGGCCCCCGACGCCTTCCTTGCCGAAAAATCTATGATGCCGATGCCATCCGTGCCGATCTTGCCGAACGAAAGATCAAGGTCGTCATCCTTGGCCGGTCAAACCGCCGCGTGAAGATCGAGTATGATCGGGCGCTCTACAAGCAGCGCAATCGCATCGAACGCATGTTTGGACAGCTCAAGATCAACCGCGCCATCGCCACCCGCTACGACCAGCTTGCCAGCAGCCTCCTTGGAATGGTCCATCTCGCCACCGCCAGATACTGGCTCAAATTTGTCCACGCCGCCTAGATCAACCGGTGCATTCTGCGATTCAGACATGATAGCATCAAGTGCCGCTGATGATTGCGTATTCGCTGCATCTGGATTTGCTTCGATTTGGGTATGGCTGTCGTCTGTCCAACGTGTAGGGCTAGAAGCGGGGCCATCGCCTGAAGATGTCCATTTATATTGCCCCGTTGTGACATTCCAAACCTTGACTGCGCTAGCGTCCGCAACGCTACCATAAGGAGCAAGTTCGCGTGCCGGCGCTTGCGCATCTGTTTCGCCATCCCAATGCGAACCAGCGTTGGGGTCAACGCCTGGCTGCACCGCGATACCTGAATTCGACGCAGTGCCCGTCTGTGGCGTAGCGGTGTTGTTCCGGCTGCTGATCCCATCGGCGACCAAATTTCCGATGATATTGGCGAGTATAGGTGCCCCGACGTGGGGTTGGCCGCGATGGCGGATTTTTCCGATGTGATACAGTAGGTTACGGGCGGCAGCACCCGGCGCGAGGCGGGACGCACGGATTTTACCTCCTGACGCGGTTCTGGGCGCACGGGCTACCAGCGGCTGAGACAGGGATGTGCGGATAGCCCCTTCCATGCGCGAAGGTGTGCCGCGTGAAGGAGGGCTGGTCAAGACGAAGGCCTAAGCCCGTGCGGCTGCGCATAGTGCCCGCGTCTATGTGCGGTTTGGGACCGCGCTGGCCGCAACGCCCGCCCCCTCATCAGGCGGCGTGCTTGGATGCCTCGATTTCGCCAACACCGGTGAGCGTGAACGCGCCGGTGCCGGGCAGGTCAATGCGCAGTTCCAGCATACCGCCAGCAGCTTCCACGAAGCGGCGCAGGGTGGAGAGGTACAGATCAGCCTGCCGCTCGATCTTGAGCACCGAGGGCTGCTTGACGCCAAGGCTCTGGGCAATTTGCTCCTGGCTACGCTGGGCGAGCTTGCGCAGGGCTTTCAGACCCTCAATCTCGCGCAGTTGCTCTGCCGCGCGCGCCTCGATCCGGGCGCGGCGTTCTTCAGGCATTGCCGCCATCACATCTTCAAGTGTGCGTGCCATTGTCAGTTTCCTTCCAGCGTTTTCAGATGCTCGTCGAACCGTTTGTCCGCCGTGGCTATCAGCGCCTTGTAAAATCTGCCCTGCGACACCCCGCTTTTGTCACCGGCAACGAGGATGATCGCCTTACGCTCGGGATCAAACGCGAATGCCACCCGCCACACACCGCCATCAGCACGGAACCGCAGTTCCTTCATGTCGGCGTGGCGCGGGCTGAGAGCGTATCGACCTGCGGGCGGCCAAGTGTTGGCCCAACAACCCTCAGCACCAAAGCTACTTCAACCAGCGCATCCTGCACCGCTTCCGACAGAGCCTCATATTCCGGATCAAACGCTGGATGATAGAAAACTGTCTAGTTTCATACCTCAAAGGCTATATTTTGTTCATAGGCTAAAAGCTATATCGGCATGGCTCAACAAGCCCCGCCGCTGGCGTTAGCGGCGCTGATTTGGGGCACTGCGCAGGCAGGATAGGGATGGCCTGGAAGTGCCTGTAGAGGGGGTACACCTAACACGGCGCCCGTAAGCTGTAATATACTGACAGTGCACAGATATAGGACCTGAAGTGATAGCTGCCAATCGGCAGTCGGTTAGCGATGATGGCGCTATACAACTGATATAAATTCAAAATATGCGGCTGCCAATTGGTCGCTGCCCCTTCAGGCGTCCGGCTCCCACGCCTCGCCCTCATCCTCAGCATAGAGGGCGGCGAGCAGAGCTTCGACAGCTTCCGAGGCGTCACTGCTGGCGCCTTGTCTGCCAGCGGCGAGGCGCGATCGGATGGGTTTGGCGGGGTGCGTGGCGGTGTGGACGGCCTTCAAGGCCTTGATCGAGACCTGGGTGTAGATCTCGGTGGTCTTGAGGTCGGCATGGCCCAGCATGGCCAGTCTGTTTGACGGTGGCGACCAGACGGCCAAGGCTTCCAACGAGGCCGAGATTGAGAAATTACACGCCAAGATTGCCCAACTGCTGGTGGAGCGCGATTTTTTGGCACGAGCCTCGGCAAGATGAGCGTGGAGCGCAGGCGACGGATGATCCGGGAGATCATCCCAAAGCCGAGCCGGGGCCGCTGGATGGACAACGTCTTCATCAAGCGCCTCTGGCAATCGGTGAAATACGAGTGCGTCTATCTCCACGCCTTCGAAACCGGAAGCGAACTGCGGGCGGGGCTCGCGCGCTGGTTCACCTACTACAACCACCATCGGCCCCATTCAGCCCTTGCCGGCAGAACCCCGGCAGAGGCATATGAGCAAATCGGCTTATCAGATCATGGGGGGATGCCCCCATGATCTGATCGCCAAACTCGCGGCATGACAACATCGGCTTGAGCTTAAATTCGCCGCAAACCTGTCCAAGGAAGCGGGACCATCTCAGGGTTCAATTCGGGCGAGTAGCTGGGAAGATAGAATATCTCGATCTGGTCCTTGCGGAATTCCAGCCATGCCTTGACCAGCTTGGAGTGGTGCGCCCTTCCGATCCGAAAGGATCAAGCGTAGTTGGTGAATTTGGTCACAAGATAGGCATCGATACCCTCAGTGCCATTTTCGCTGCCATACCCGCTCTGCTTTACGCCTCCGAAGGGGGCTTCAGGCATGCCGAAGTAATAGGTGTTGATGCCGAGCATGCCGCTTTCAAGGCTATCGGCCAGCAACGATGCGCGCGCAAGCGAGGCCGTGAAGGCGTAGGCGGCAAGGCCAAATGGCAAGCGGTTACCCTTCTCGATCGCTTCCTCAACAGTGGTGAAGCGCGAGATGATAGCCACCGGACCGAAAGGCTCATCATTCATGATCGCAGCCGATTCCGGCACATCGACCAGAACCGTGGGTTCCCACAGGAAGCCCTGATCGCCGATGCGCTTGCCGCCGGTGGTAATCTTGCCACCATGGGCCACCGCATCGGCAATCAAGCGCTCCATCGCGATCAGGCGGCGCTCATTGGCCAGCGGCCCCATGTTGGTGTCCGGATCCAGCCCGCTGCCGACCTTGATAGCTGAGGCAGCCGCGGTAAATTTTTCGACGAATGCATCGTAGACCGCATCCTGCACATAAAAGCGCGTGGGCGCGATGCAGCTTGCCCCGGCATTGAAAAACTTGTTGGGCACCGAATAGGCGATGACAGTGTCGATATCGGCATCATCGCAAACGATGACCGGCGCGTGACCGCCCAGTTCCATTGTCACCGGCGTCACATTCTGCGCGGCCAGCGCGGCCAGCTGCTTGCCCACAGGCGTTGGCCCGGTGAACGAAACCTTGCGGATGATGGGCGAGGAGATCAGCGTGTGCGAGATAAACGACGGATCACCCAGCACAACGTTGAGCACCCCGGCGGGCAGCCCGGCATCGGCAAAGGCTTGCGCGATCAGCAGGCAGGTCGCGGGCGTTTCTTCCGAAGGCTTGATGATCATCGAACAGCCAGCCGCTAGAGCCGCAGCAATCTTGCGGCCCGTCAGCAGTGCCGGCACATTCCAGGGCGCGAAAGCCGCCACCGGCCCGATGGGTTCGCGCGAAATGATGGCGCGGCCATGGGGTAGGCGTGGCTCGACCGTGCGGCCATAGATGCGCTTTGCCTCTTCCCCTGCCCACACCATCGAATCAAAGGTCAGGCCCAATTCCATGCGCGATTCAGCCAGCGGCTTGCCGACTTCCAGTGTCAGCATCAGCGCAAGCTGATCGACCCTTTCGCGCAGCAGTTCTGTGGCCTTGAGGATGATTCCAGCGCGCTCCCAAGCGGGTACCGCGCGCCAGACCTTGAACGCACGCTCGGAGGATTCAAGCGCGGCCTGAAGATCGGCGGCGGAGGCATGCGGCATGGCGCCCAGAACGCTGCCGTCGAATGGGTTGAGGACATTGCTGGTCTCGCGGCCTTCGCCCGAGAGCTTCTGGCCGTCGATCCACTGATAGAGAGGGATGTAATCAGAACTCACCGAAAGTCTCCATGTCAAACGCGCATGACGCAACGGCCCGAAAACCGGGTGGCAATCCTGCGAAAGTATGGGTGGCTTGGGCCCGCGTCAGACGCGTGCGTCAGCCATGCTGCGGATCTTTGTGGAGAGTCCGCCGAAGAGCGTCACCGGACGGCGGAAACCCTTCGACTCCGTATTTATGTCACTTGATGACATTTGTCAATCGATGACATATTTTGTTATCCGTGTGGCACCATGGCCCTCGGCTGGTCGCAGCTCAGCCTGTCTATGGCACAAAGGTCACGCGGTTGACGGCCTGTGCGAAAAGATCGAGCAAAGAAGGTTTGCCGTCGCGCTCGACCCAGATGCCGATCACCACACGCATCATGGCGAACACAACCGCAGGAAAGAGCGCCATATCCGGCGTATCGGCCTGAGCCGGGAAACGCTGCCGCAGCGCCGCGGTTACTTGCTCTGCCAGCGTCGATGTCATTTCCAGCTTTCTGGCGCGGACGGCTGACGAGGATGCGATCACCCGCTCGATCTTCAGGTAGAAGTCTGCCTGGGACTCATAATGCGACAGCATGGCGCGTGCACTGGCCAGAAGGGCAATATCTGGCGTCTCGTCCTGCGGCCGATCAAAGAGGCTTGAGAGGAAGACGGACATGCCCTCCTCCACCCAGCTGACCACGACATCTTCCTTGGTGGGAAAATAGCGCAGGACCGTACGGGCCGAAACGTCGACCGCATCGGCGATCTGGGGGATCGTCGTTTCCGCAAAGCCCTGCCGATCGAACAGGTCGAGTGCCGCGCCCCGTAATTCGGCCCGAACCTTGTCCTTTTTGCGCTCTCTCAGGCTCGTCATGACTTAACCTCATGCCATCTGTGGAGCAGTCTCTAGCGCAAGTGTCAGTAAGTGACAAATGTCGAATTCAGCCGCTTTCGATTTTGAACACCAACAGCGTTGAAGACGCAGTCGCGCAAAGCCGCCCGGCTTCATCCAGCAATCGTGCCTCAGCAAACGCTACTCGCCCCCCCAGCGACACAAGCGTGCCTTCTGCACGAACCCGGCCACTGCGCTGCGACAGCGGGCGAAGGTAGGACACCTTCAATTCGATTGTCGTATAGCCCTGTCCTGCCGCTAGGGCAGTATGCACTGCAATGCCACAGGCGCTGTCCAGCAATGTGGCGACATACCCGCCATGGACGGACCCCATCGGATTATATACCGAAGGTCCGGGGCTACCTTCAAAAACAGATTTGCCTCGCTCGATAGCAACCAGGGCGATGCCGATTGTCTCGTTCATTGGCGGCTGGCGTCCGCTATCGAGCATGGCCTGCACCTGGGCCAAGCCATCCGCTGCACCTTGATTGAAAACGCTCATGAAATCTCTCCCTGATTGAATTATGGTTCTTGTGGGATAGCCATGGCGATGCTGGCACCGGCTGACAGGATTTCGTCCGACAAGGACCCGTCGTCAGCAATGCGAGCCAACATCATCGAGCCGATGGCTGCTCCCCACACCGCGATCGCAGCACGGCGCCTTGCAACTGGGTCATCACCAGGCACCTGGTTCGCGAAATGGGCAATCTGGCGTTCGATCATTTCGGTCAGCACGCGCCGGGTCGGCGCGGGAGCGCGCGCCATCTCGGGCCCGAGCGATGCAAAGGGGCACCCTGCCCCTGCTGCGTCACGATGTTCCGGCCGCAAATACGCAGCGAGAAACCCCGACAAATCTGTCGCGGGAATCATGGGCTCGTGATGGTTCGATTCAAACACGTCGACCAGCGCGGCCGTGACCAGGTCGTCCTTGCTGGCGAAATGACGGGGAAAGCCGCCGTGCGTAAGCCCTGCACCGTCCATCACCTCCGCCACGGTGACCCGATCAAATCCCTTTTCCCGGAACAACTTGGCCGCCGAGCGCACGATCGCTTTGCGGCTCTCCTCCTTTTGTTGGCGGGTCTTGGCCATCGCGTTTTCTCCTTACCTCAAAATTATAGATGACAGCCATCATCTTTGCAAGTAGATGATGGGCATCATCCACATCAAACAACTCGCTCTGACCTAGGAGACTATGCATGCCTACTGCCCTCATCACCGGTGCTTCCAGCGGCATCGGCGCCGTATACGCCCGCCGGCTTGCCGCGCGCGGCCATGATCTGGTTCTCGTTGCGCGCGACACCGCCCGGCTCGAAGCGCTGGCGGGTGAATTGCGCGCCGCGCACGACGTTAGCGTCGAAGTCCTGACAGCTGACCTTTCGGATGCCGCACAGCTAAGCACGATCAGCGATCGCCTGCGCCATGGCGCTCCGGTCGATCTTCTGGTCAACAATGCGGGCGCAGCCCTTCTGGGCGAAGTGGAAACAGCAGATCCCGCGCGGATGGCCGGATTGATCAGCCTCAATGTGACCGCGCCAACATTGCTGGCAGCAGCGGCAATCGCGGGCATGGTTGCCCGTGGCACTGGCGCAATCGTCAATCTGGGCTCGGTGGTTTCGCTGATGCCCGAATACTTTCCGGGCATCTACGCCGCCACGAAGGCCTATGTCCTGACACTGTCGCAGGGCCTTGCTGCCGAAGTCGGGCCCAAGGGCGTCTATGTGCAGGCGGTTCTGCCCGCCGCAACCCGTACAGAAATTTGGGAGCGCGCAGGTGCAGACCTGGCACAGATCCCCAATGTGATGGGTGTGGAAGAACTTGTTGATGCGGCGCTGTCGGGCTTTGACCAGCGCGAGGCAGTGACAATCCCTCCGCTGGAAAACGCTGCACTGTGGACCGCTATCGAAACGGCCCGCGCCACTTTCCCCACCGGGCTGGGAGCGTCCGCGGCGACGCGATACGGACTCAACGCCTGAAAACGGCCTGACCGAAATTCAACCAACCGACATCCGGGTGCCACGCAACATCCGGATGTCGGTTATAGAGATTGGCGCGCCGCGTTGAAGCAGTTCGAGAACCAAGGCGCGCGGCGAATACTCAGCAAGGGAAAGGCGGTCTGGTCGGTGCAACCAACCGCCAAGCTGCTGGTTTACGATGCAGGGCGCTATGCCTGCCCGGCAGGTCTGGCACGATAACGCAGGGCGTTGACCAGAAGCGAGAAGGCCGGGGGCAATTGGCGCCGATCAGGGTAGTAGAGGTGATAACCGGAAAATGGCGGGGTCCAGTCCTCCAGCACCCGCTCCAGCTGTCCCGTTGCTAGAAAGGCTGCAGCCTGATCCTCGATCACGCAAGCAAGGCCAATGCCCTCGCTCGCGGCGCGCAAGATCATCGGAATGTCGTTGAGGATCAGCGGCCCTTCGACCCGCACGGCAAGATCGCGCCCGTCTTTGGCAAATTCCCAGGCATAGAGCCCGCCCTTGGTCTGCATGCGAATGTTGATGCAGGCATGGTGTGTCAGATCCTGCGGCGTTTCGGGCCGGCCATTTTTGGAGAAATAGTCGGGTGCGCCAACCACCGCCATGCGCAATTCCGGACCGATCGGCACAGCGATCATGTCTCTGGCTATCTGCTCGCCAAGGCGAACGCCGGCATCGAAGCGGTCGGTAATGATATCGGTCAGATGGCTGTCGATAGAGATTTCAACCGAAACTTCGGGATAGTCGCCCATCAGCTTGCTGATGGCGGGCCACAGGATCGTTTCGGCTGCATGGCGGCTTGAGGTGAGGCGGACTGTCCCGGCCGGGCGCTCGCGCAGGGCGCTGAGCGCCGAGAGCCGGGCGTCGATGTCATCAAACGCCGGGCGCAAGGTGGCAATCAATTGCTCGCCCGCTTCAGTCGGCGCCACATTGCGCGTGTTGCGCGTGAGCAGCTTCAGACCGATCCCGGCTTCGAGACGGCGCACGATCTGGCTGATGGCCGATTGCGAAGTGCCCAGCTTTGCGGCCGCACGCGTAAAGCTGCGCGCTTCGGCAACAGCCAGAAAAACCGAAAGATCACTCAGCTCCTCGCGCTTCATTGATTAGCCCCAGATATGAACACATGCAAAACTTGGCGCCTAATCGCTCAAATAGCCAGATGCTATAGCGACAAGCAGAGGTTTGGCGGCCCCGTGCCGCACTGTTTCGGGAGTTGAAAGATGGCTAAAGACGTGATCGTGGTAATCGGCGCGGGCGGCATAGGTCTGGCGATTGCACGCAGACAAGGCTTTGGCAAAACCGTGCTGCTGGCCGACTGGAACGAAGAGACCCTTGCAAAGGCAGCGGCCGACCTTGGACAGGCCAGCTATGCGGTGGTGACGCAACAGGTTGATGTGACGTCGCGGGCTTCGGTTCAGACGCTGGCGGAGGCTGCTGAGGCGCTTGGCCCGGTGATGCAGGTGATCAACACCGCCGGCCTTTCGCCCAATATGGCGCCGGTGGACAAAGTTCTGGAAGTCGATCTCTACGGTTCTGCTGTGGTGTTCGAGGAATTTGGCAAGGTGATCGCACCGGGCGGCGCGGGGCTGATTATTTCGAGCATGGCCGGCCACATGATGCGCCCATTACCCGAAAACCATGAAAAGCTGCTGGCCAACACCCCGGCAGACGAATTGCTCGCCCTGCCCTTCCTTCAGGGCGATGCCATTCCCAACACGCTGGTGGCCTATATGGTGGCCAAGCGCGCCAATTTCCTGCGCGTTCAGGCCGAAGCCATGCGCTGGGGCGAGCGCGGCGCGCGGGTCAACGCGATCAGCCCGGGCATCATCGTCACCCCGCTGGCCGCCCATGAGCTCAATTCAGAAATTGGCGACATCTATCGCGGCATGGTCGCAGCATCGCCATCCAAGCGCATGGCGCCGCCCGAAGAGATTGCCATTGCCGCCAATTTCCTGCTCGGCCCCGATGCCGGCTTTATCACCGGCAGCGATCTGCTGATCGATGGCGGGGTGATTGCCGCCATGCGCGCGGGCAAGCTGCCAACGCCGGGCTGAGCCCATCACGCCTCGCCCACCCAGAACTCGAAAGGAACAAGCGATGCAACAGTGTATGCTCGGCAATCTTGCCGTCAGCGAAATCGGCTATGGCACGATGCGTTTCGCCTCCACTTATGGCCCCGCCCCGGATCGGGCGGTAGCCATCGGCATCATCCGTGGCGCCCATGATCTTGGCGTCACGCTGTTTGACACGGCCGAGGCCTATGGCCCTTGGACGAATGAGGAACTGGTGGGCGAGGCGCTGCGCCCGATCCGCAACAAGGTGGTGATCGCCACCAAATTCGGCTTCGACATCGATCCCGAAACCGGTGCAAACCGGGGCGTGTCCAGCCGGACCGGACACATCCGCGGCCATGTCGAACGCTCTCTCAAGCGCCTGTGCATCGAGACGGTGGATCTGATCTACCAGCATCGCATCGACCCGGCCGTACCAATCGAGGATGTGGCGGGCGTGGTGCGTGACTTGATAAGCGAAGGGCAAGGCTAGGGCGTTTGGCCTGTCTGAGCCCGGCGTGCAGACCTTGCGCCGCGCCCATGCGGTGCAGCCGGCCAGCGCTGTGCAAAATGAATATTCGTTGTGGTGGCGTGCGCCCGAAACCAACGGAATTCTGGCCGCCTGCGAAGAACTGGGCATTGGCTTTGTGCCCTACAGCCCGCTCGGCAAGGGCTTTCTGACCGGGGCCATGAGCACCGGGACAAAGCTTGAAAAGAACGATTTCCGCGCCGCGATCCCCCGCTCCCAGCCCGATGCGCTGGCCCGGAACGAGGCTTTCGTCGATCTGCTCAAACGCATTGCGGCAGACAAGCAGGCCACCCCGGCGCAAGTCGCGCTGGCGTGGCTGTTGGCCCAGCGGCCCTACCCCGGCACCACCAAGCTGCACCGCCTCGAAGAAAACATCGGCGCCAGCGCTGTTACGCTCACACCTGTCGATCTTGCCGAGATCGCCACAGCGCTGGCCGAGATCACGGTTGAAGGCGACCGCTACACACCGGCGGCCCAAGCCATAGTCGGTGTGGAAGCGCCGATGAAGCAGACGCTGTGATGAGGCAGATTGTCGTGGTTGTTGGCGCCGGGTCGGGGTGGGCAAGGCAATCCTGCTGGCCGACCTGCATGCCCAAAATGCCGAGGCGGCGGCCAAGGTTCTGCGCAATGCGGGCTATGATGCCCATACCGCAAACGTCGATGTTGCCTCGCGGCGCTTGGTAGAGGCGCTGATCGCCTCGGCAACTGCGTTGGGCGAAGTCACCAACCTGATCCAGGCGGCGGGCGTCTCGCCCTCGCAGGCGCCGATCGAGACGATCCTGAAGGTCGACCTTTATGGCACCGCGCTGTTGCTCAATCGCTTTGGCGAAGTGATCGCAAAGGGCGGATCGGGCGTGGTGATCTCGTCGCAATCGGGCCATCGCATGGGGCCGTTGACCACAGAGCAGAACCACCTGTTGGCGGCCACCCCGGTCGAAGCCGTGCTCGATCTGCCGTTCCTGCAACCAAACATGGTGAAGGACACGCTGCGGGGCGCGGATCAACGCGATCAGCCCTGGCATTGTCATGACTCCGCTCGCCAACGACGAGCTGACCGGCCCGCGCGGCGAAGGCTACCGCAAGATGATTGCCAGTTCGGTCGCCGGTCGCGCTGCCACGCCAGACGAGATCGCCAATCTGGCCGCGCTAATGATGGGCCCTGACGGTGCTTTCATCACCGGCAGCGATTTCCTGATTGATGGCGGCACCACAGCCATTCATTGGTTCGGCTGAACAGGCTGTCCACCCGCTGGCATCCCATCACGGATAGGGTGTCAGCGGACGGACCGGCAAATGATTGACATAGTTTTCAATCAAATTCTGCTGATTTTCTAGCATGATGTCGGGGCACAAAAGCATCAGCGAGACCAACCCATGCAAGTGCGCCCATGGTACAAATTCCGGCGATTACTTCACCTTGCCCAAAATACTCTGCGCAATCGCATTTTGCATGTCTACGCGATCCTGATGCGGAAGAGGTTGCCCGGCATATCCGGCAGGCCTGGCCATGATGGCATCGGCAATCCTGATCTGGATATCCTTCGAGGGGTGTTCCGGTTCGGCAGGCATGATGGCAAGCGGCGAGCCCGCAACCTTCCCGGTAAGAGTTTCGATCGCGATCTGCTGGAGATCGGATTTCGGGGCAGCCATTTTTGCTGCCTGAGCATGACATAGGACGGCAAGAAGCAGGGTGATCATGTCTGGATCCTTTTTCAGCGAAGTGGATTGTGTGAATTTTTGCCCGATGTCCGGGGCCCGATGATCGGAACGGGGCGTGATCCGTCAGTTCAGGATGAAACCTCTGGCGTCGGCCCCGCTGTCAGTCCCGCATACGGGCCATCCGCAGGCGGTTTGATGCCGAACCAGAGCGCATAGAGCGCTGGCAAGAAAAGCAGTGTCAGAATTGTGCCACCCAGCGTACCGCCGATAAGTGTGACGGCCATAGACCCCCAGAACACCGAACTGACCAGCGGCAGAAAAGCCAGCACGGCGGCTAGCGCCGTCAGGATTACCGGTCGCGAACGCTGCACCGTCGCCTCAACCACGGCATCAAACGGAGTGAGGCCAGCTTCCGCATTATCCTTGATCTGGCCCATAAGGATCAGCGTGTTGCGCATCAGGATCCCGGCCAGCGCGATCAGCCCGAGGATAGCGTTGAAACCGAAAGGCTGCCCCGTGATGAGCAGGGTCGGCACGACCCCGATCACCCCCAGCGGCGCTGTCAGCAACACAATCCACATGGCCGAGAGATCGCGCACCTGAAGAATGATGACGATCATCATCAGGGCGATCATGATCGGAAAGATCGGCGCAAGCGCGGTGTTGGCCTTGCCGGCTTCCTCGATGGAACCGGCCATATCGATATGATACCCGGCGGGCAGATCCTTGATGATCGGCGCAAGCTTGGCCATCATCGCGGTGGAAACGTCGGGCGGCTGCAAGCCGTCGGCAATGTCCCCGCGCACCGTGATCGTAGGCACGCGGTCGCGCCGCAGCAGAATGGGATCTTCCATCTGCACCTCAATCCGGCCAATCTGGCTGACCGGCACGCGCTGCCCTGCCGCACCGATCAGCGTGTAGTCACCGATCCGCACAGGGTCGAAGCGCCCCTCACCCGCAGCGCGAACGACGAGATTCACGGTGCGAATGTCCTCGCGAACCTGGCTAACGGTCGTTCCTGTCAGCAGAAACTGCAACTGCTGTGCAACATCGCCGGAAGTTAGGCCAATCGCACGCAGCCGGCCCTGATCGAGCGCGAAATGCAGCGACGGCGCGCGATCGCCCCAATCGCTGTTGACGGTGCGCATCATCGGATCAGCCTGCATCACATCCTGCACTTTGGCAGCAAGGTTTCGAACAGCCGCAAGATCAGGACCGCTGACCCGGAAAGCCACGGGGAACGGCGAGTAGGGCCCGAACACAAGCTGGGTTGCCCGCACCCGCGCGGTAGGAGCCAGACCGTTGGCCGCCGCCAGCCGCAGCCTTGCCTTGAGCGTATCGCGCGATGTCTCGTTCGGGGTGCGCACAATAATCTTGGCGAATGAAGGATCGGGCAGTTCGGGCGAAAGCGACATGAAGAAGCGCGGTGCACCCTGACCAATATAAGTCGTCACAACCTTTGCCTCGGGCTGCTTGCGCAGCCAGCTCTCCACCTCGACCGCGGCCTTGGCAGTCTGCGCAATTGCGGTGCCCTTGGGCATCTGCACTTCGACCAGCACTTCGGGCCGGTCCGAGGCCGGGAAAAACTGCTTCCTGACGAGAGCCATGCCCGCACCGGCAACGAGGAATGCCCCCAATGTGGCCAGCGTGACTAGCTTCTTGCGATGCACTGTCCAGCGAATAAGCCGACGCACCTGCCGATAGCGCGGCGTTTCGTAAATAGCGGCATGCCCGCCTTCCACCGGCTTGATCTGCGGCAGCAGTTTCACACCCATGTAGGGCGTAAAGATGACGGCCACAAACCACGAGGCAATCAGCGCAAAGCCGACGACCCAGAAGATGTTGCCAGCATATTCCCCGGCGGTGGACTGCGCGAAGCCGACCGGCATCAGCCCGATCACGGTCAGCAGCGTGCCCGCAAGCATCGGTGATGCCGTATGGCTCCATGCATAGGCGGAAGCCTTGATCCGGTCGTAACCCTCCTCCATTTTCACAACCATCATCTCGATCGCGATGATCGCGTCATCGACGAGTAGCCCGAGCGCGAGAATGAGGGCGCCAAGGGTAATCCGGTCGAGCACACGCCCTGTTGCCCACATGATAAGCAGCACCACCGCAAGCGTAAGCGGCACAGCCGCAGCCACGACAATGCCCACGCGCCACCCAAGGCTTATGAGGCTAACGATCATCACGATCGCCAGGGCCTCTACAAAGGTATGCATGAACTGGTTGACTGCTTCGGAAATGTTGTCGGACTGGTCGGTAACCGGCGTCAGGCTCATGCCCACCGGCAATTCGGCGGTGATCTTGGACATTTCTGCCTTCAGCGACTTGCCCAGATCAAGCCCGTTCCAGCCCTCTCGCATGACGACGCCAAGCAGCAGGGTAGGCTCGCCTTCACTGCGGACCAGAAACGTCGCAGGGTCCTCATAGCCTCGCTTGATGGTTGCGATATCGGACAGGCGAAGGGTCCGCCCATTGGCCGTGATCGGAACATCCCGGATTTTCGACAAGTCGTCGAAGGCGCCATCAAGACGCACCACCGTCTGCTGGCCTTTGGTCTCGATCGAGCCAGCTGGCGTCACGAGATTTTGACTGGCCAAGCCTGCAAAAATGTCACGCGGCGAAACCCCCAGCATTGCCAGCCGGTCCTGGCTGAACTCGACAAAGATCCGTTCCGGCCGCTCGCCGATGATGTTGATCTTGTTCACGCCCGGAACATGCAGCAGGCGTTGCCGCAGACTTTCCGCCTCGCGTGCGAGCAACCGCTGCGGCACGCCCTTGGCCTTGAGCGCATAAAGGGCAAAGGTCACATCACCATATTCGTCGTTGATGAAAGGCCCGACCACCCCCTGTGGCAAGCGGGTGGCTTCGTCCCCCAGCTTTTTGCGGGCCTGATAGAACTGTTCCTGCACTTCACGCGGGGGCGTCTTGTCCTGCAAGGTCAATGTGGTGAAGGCAAAGCCCGGTCGGGTAAACGTCTCGCTGCGATCATACCAGCGCAGCTCTTGCAACCGCTTTTCCAGCGGCTCGGCCACCTGATCCTGCATTTCCTGCGCGGTGGCGCCGGGCCAGGCGGTGACCACGGTCATGACCTTGATCGTAAAGCCGGGATCTTCGGCCCGGCCAAGGCTCAGGAACGAAAAAATCCCCGCGCCCACAATCGCGATCAGGAAGAACAGAGTAACGGATCGCTCACGCACCGCCAGCGCAGAGAGGTTGAAACCTCCCTTCTTTTCCGTTTTCATGGTCATTGGGCCGCCCCCGCCTTGAGCGCGGCGATGCGAACCGCCTGCCCTTGGTGAAGCATGTGCGCGCCCATCACCACAAAGCGTTCGCCCGCGTTCAGGCCAGACGTGATCGTCACGGCTTCCTCGGCCACAGCGGAAATGCGCACGGGGCGCCAGTCGAGTGTGGCGGGATTGCCATCACGGATCACCCAAACCCCCGGCCCCCTTCCTGCGTCACGGATCGCACCATTCGGCACGACCAGCGCCGGGGCTTCGCCGGGAGTGGACAAGGCGATGGTTACGGTCGAACCGAGAGGCGCCCGCATGGGCGCCCCATCGAGCACATAGCGCGCCTCGAACGTGCGCGTGGCGGGGTCTGCCGCGTCGGACAACTGACGCAAGCGGCCCGTTCCGACCGCCCCGCCAAAGGTGCGCGCCTGCCCAATTGAACCGATGGCAGGGCGCACCGTCTCGGGCAAATGCACCAGCGCTTCTCGCGCACCTGAATGCGCCAATCGCACCACCACCTGCCCTGCTGTCACCACTTGCCCCGGCTCGGCCAGCGTTTCAACAACCGTGCCATCAGCATCAGCCACCAGCAGACTGTAATTGGCCGCATTGCCTGCAACGCGCGCCTGCGCTTCTGCGGCAGCCAGTTGGGCGCGGGCGGAATCAGCTGCGGCCTTGGCCTGATCATAGGCCGAAGCGGACACGGCACCCGCACCGACCAGATCGCGCAGGCGCTTTTCGTCCGCGGCGGTCTGGATTGCACGAGTCCGCGCAGCCTGCACCGACTCCTGCGACGCGCTGGCGGCCAGCGCAAGATCGGTCGGGTCCAACCGCATCAAGGGCTGCCCCCGCCGCACGACCTGCCCGGCTTCGACAAGCCGCGTGACGACCTTGCCAGCAACGCGAAAACCCAGATCGCTCTGGACACGCGCGGCAACAATGCCGGTGAAACTGCGGACGGCATCGGCGTCACGCCCCGCCGTCGCCACCTGCACGAGCGGTGGCTGTGTTCGTGGGTCAACCTCCGCGCGCTGGCAGCCGGTGACGACAAGCGCCAGCAACGCCGGCGCGATGAGAGCAGTGTTGCGATACCGATTCGTCACGCACGATTCCTCCAAGAGAGGAACCATTTGTCGTCATGTGACCATTATGTCAACTGGTCACATGACGTTATGGCGCGAGACTGCGCAGAATCAATCCACACACCTCGGCCTGCGCATCAGGAAGCAGGTCGAGATTGCGTTCGAGATGAAGCGGGTCGATGAACGGCATCATGACGTAGAAAATCGCACGGCACGCCTCATCGATAGGCGTCTTGCGCTCAAACTCGCCATTTTCGCGGCCTTCCCGAATGATCTCAAGGACCATGCCCCGGATCGTGGCAAAATAGGATTGCGTCGAGTTCCATTGCTCCGATGCCGAAAGCGCGGCGATCTCGTACAGCTTGCGGTCGTCAAAGAACAATTCCACGCTCAAATCTGTCAAAGCTTTGAACATTTTGCGCAATTTATCGGTCGCACCGCCGCCTTCGTTGATCGCCAAACGCGCCTGCCGGCTCAACCGCTCCAGCCGTTCGCTGCAGATGGCTTCGCCAATTGCCTGTTTCGATTCAAAGAATCGGTAAATGTAGGCCTTGGAAAAGCCGATCTCTTTGGCAAGGTCCGACACGGTTGTCTTGCCATAGCCATAGCGCGCAAAGCATTGGTAGGCCGCCGCAATGATCTGATCGCGCACAGCGTGTTCGGCCGGGCCGCGTCCGGGGGAATCCAAGGTGTTGCTCATCATCCTCCCCTTCTAGCCCCGCGTGACGACCTTGACAACGAGTGACCATATAGAATATTAGTCACATTTCTAGCGATCTGTCGAGGACCCCATGCGGCGATTATCCTTCATCCTGCCAGCCACCAGCGGCGCTCTCTTGCTGGCCGGTTGCGCCACCGGCCCGCGCTATGTCCGGCCCGAAATGCCAACGCCTTCGGCTTTTCACATGGCGACAGCGGTGGAGGCGCGCGCCGCGCACGGCAACGTTGATCTGGTTGCCTGGTGGCGCGCGTTCGATGACCCCCTGCTGGCCAACCTCGTAGAACGCGGACTTGCACAAAACCTCGATCTCCAGCAGGCCGTTGCCCGCGTTGCGCAATCGCGTGCTGCCCTCAAGGGGGCCAATGCGGCGTTGCTACCCTCCGCACAGGTCACCGGCCAAGGTGGGGAAGTCTATCAGTCAACCCAAACCCCCATCGGCCGCCTGGGCAGCGCTTTCCCGCAATTCCAGCGATCGACGGAAACCTATGAACTGGACTTGGGCGCCAGTTGGGAAATCGACCTGTTTGGCGGCCAAATGGCGGCCCGGGATGCGGCGCGAGCGCAGTGGCAGGCCTCCGAGGCGGGCGCCGTGGCCACGCGCCTGGCGGTTGCCGCGCAGATTGCGGACACTTACGTCGCGATCCGCATGTTTCAGGCCCGGCTCGATGTCGCGCGGGCGCAACTCGATACCCAGCAGCGGCTGGTTGACCTCGTCACGCTCCAATATGCCAAGGGTGTGGCGGCAGAGCGGGAACTCAGGCAGGCTGAGGGCGCGCTGGCGCAAGTGCGCGCGTTGGTCCCCATGCTGCAAAACCAGCTCAACATGGCGATGCATGCGCTCGACGTGCTGATCGGCGCGCAACCCGGCACCACACAGGGCGAACTTGCAGGCAAGGCCTTGGTGCCGACTGCCCCGGCCATGTCCACGGCCGGGGGGCCGGCCGACCTGCTGCGCCGCCGCCCCGATATCATCGCCGCAGAGCGAAAGCTGGCAGCCACGAACGCCGGTATTGGCGTGGCGATTTCCGAATATTATCCCAAGTTCACGCTAAGCGGATTGCTCGGCACAGCCACTGCGGCCGCGGGTGGGGTGTTTTCCGGCGGCGCAACGCAGGCAAATGGCGTGATGGGATTGCGCTGGCGCCTGTTCGACTTCGGCCGGGTCGACGCTGACATCAAGGCTGCCAAGGGGCGCCACGCCGAAGCCCTCGCGGCATACCGCCTTACCGTGCTGCGCGCATCGCAAGATGTCGAGGACGCTTTCTCGACTTTGGTGCAGCAAGAATCGCGGGCCAGCACACTGGCAAACGGCGAAACCGCCTTGGCCAAGGCGCGAGACGCCTCGATGGCGGCCTACAAGAACGGCTACGTCAGCCTGATCGATGTGCTCGACGCCGACCGCCGCCTACTGGAAACCCGGGACGGCGCAATTCAGGCGAAAGCTGCTGCGGCACGCGGCGCGATAGCCTCGTTCCGCGCCTTGGGCGGAGGCTGGAACGGATTATCGAAGCCCTCGTGATGACAAAAGACGGCTGATTGCCTTTAGCGCTGCCAATTTCGCCTCAGCTGGCCACAAGCTTTCAATTTCTATAGCTATTTGTCGGCAGTCACTCCCCCAACGGACTTTGCCCATATTTGCGCAGCACATCATCGAAAGCCTCGGCCATCAGTTCTTGAAGGCTGAGGCCATGTTTGCGGGCACAGACATGCATGGAGAGTGACATCTCCGGGGAGAAATAGGCGGCGATGGCTTTGCGGCCAGCCCGGCTGTTCGATCTGGGCGAGGGACTGACCGATCCTGTTGCGGTGACGCCTTCTTCAATGCCGGACATCGCAGGCTGGGGCTGCGTTCTGGGGCTGGCCTTGGGCTTGTCGACAAGATTGGCAAAATGCCTGCTAACTCAACATCGGTTATGAGTTTACACCCTAGGCACAACCCCAAGAGACTTAAGCGCAGAAATTAATTGGCTGATGACAAATCGAGCTTCAACATCAATGATATTTCCACCAATTGGCTCATGGATTTGGGATGCACATCGCCACCCGTCAAAATAAAAATACATCTGCTCTGTCTTCACATTAAAAACTTCAAGACCATTCTTTGGCATGATGTAAATCCATCCGCCCGCTTGTCGACAAGCCAAGCAGCCGTTTTTACCTTCCCACTCTCCAGTTGGGTTGCTTCCAATCAACCAATTCCGGCCATCCACAGGAATTTCAGGAGGCAAATCTGAAACGTCTTCAATTGCGCAATGAAGTAAAGCATCCACGATGCCATGCGCTTCATTAACATAGACTTCCTTTTGCGATTGCCCTGAAAACAGCAACGGCAAGCCAAAGCGAGGGCTTGCCGTATCAAAGCTTATTGCGTTACCCATCACAAACTCCAATATTTATTGTTTAATCGCAATATTGACAGCATCAGAACGTGAATAGGTTCCAACTTGCCTGACCCAAAATCTGCCATTAGGCAGTTGAGAGTATAGCTCTAACAAGCGTAACGCTTCCACGGACAGACTAGGCGTATTCGTTTTCCACGTCTCAACAGGGCTTTCCACAGACCCAAACCCAACCACGTAAGTTTCAGTTTCTTCCTGAAGCGGCACTTCAACACCGTCGAGCCACTGCCAAGCAGCGCGAGCGCGCCGTACCCAACTCAACGCCAGGCTACCGTCTGCCGCCATCCGCGCATGTGCATGAACTGGAGACAGCGGTTTGCGTCCAATACCGCGACAGGCGATAGTGGATTGCACCACATTGGCATCGGCTATGCCGATTGCTCCGATTTGCACATAGGCGCTGTCCGGGATTTTTGAGGCATCAAGCGCTATTGGAATAGCGTCGAGCAGCGCAAATTTTTCTCCAGCCTGATGGCTGGAAACGGCCGACTCCGTTCCAGCACAGCCTCGTAATAGCTGCCCTAGCCGCCACACCCCTCCGCCAAGCGCCACCGCTTGGCCGAATTGGATGACTTCTTCACCAATAATAGCAAAATTACCACCCTGCACTATTTGATGAGCCGATACTGATGATAAAGCCATATCCTCCGCAACAAGTTTGACGGTCACTGTCGCGGTCCGATCAAACATTCCTATCGGTCCGTCAGGCAATATGGATAGTGCCCTCCCGATGATTGCTCTCTGGCGACCACTGGTGCTGATCTGAACCAAGTCTCCATTGCCCGTATCGACATAAATCCCAGCCCCTTTCCAGCCAGCCCCAGCCGACGAAACAGCGGCAAAGATGCTGGGGGTGTCGCGCGCTCCACTTCCCCCCCATGGCAATTCGAACGCCATAATCTCCGTCGCAAGAACCGGTAGATCAGCCGCAGGGGCAGCCTGCCCAGCACTTGTCCTCGCCAATGCCGCAGTGCAATTTGGCGAAACTCGCTCTAATACGAGTTCGACCCCCACTTCGCGCCATTCCCATTGAGAAACCCGCCAAATTCCAGCCATTCCCTTCAGTGAAACGATGGCCCCCGGCGCAATGCGCGGGTCGAGATCAGGACACCGCCACGATATGCTCTCGCGAGCCCAGCCAGCGTCTCGCGCTGCCAGAGATATTAATCGATAGGCGCTTTCGCTGGTTAAACTCGCAGGCAAATCGATGGATTTAGGCTGCCCACTCACTGGCTTGCCAGGCGCACGTTGCGCACCAGGCTGATAATCCAGTGCCACATCATAGTAGCGCAGAATGCGCGGCGGGTTTTCCGACGCCGGGCTTCGCTTACGCGAAAGCCCCACCTTTCCTCCAAACTCCCCTTTCATGTTCGCAATGGCGGGTTCTCCGATTGCGATCGGCGTGGTTTGCAGCCTCTCCCGTGTAATCGTGAGCGCACTCCCCCCCGCATCACACAGCATCGGCAATAAGGGCGTAAATTGCGAAAGCGTGCTGGCTAAAGCCTCCTGACACGAATAGCCGACAATGCCATCGAGCGTAAAATCCGCATCAATGCCCTCAACAACTCCTCCAAAAAGGCTGGCCAGCGACAAGGGGCCTTCGTCAGAAAAGACTTCAAAATTCAAACTCGGAATTCTGTTCCCAAATTCCGACAATTGCAAATCTTCAAATACAACATACGCAGTGCCCCGAAAGGCGGGGCAAGTTGCGATACCCTCCGCCGAGGCAATCAGCGGATCAATCGCCTGATCCTTGCTCCCATCATAAATTCTCAAACTGCCGCCAACCTTTAGATCACCCTCCGCGCCACGCAGCAGCTTGCCGTCAGCCCAGATACGCCCAATCCCCTTGATCGACCGACTCGCCAAAGCAACCGCGAAGGAACTGGAATAACTGTAGCTGGTAACGGATGGCTGCCCCTTGCCTGATCCCGAGGAAGAGGTCTGCTCGGTCAAATCGGTGGCCCAAATGATAGTCCCCCCCACCCGCATAGTCCCAAAATGGCGCGGCAATGCCGCTCCATAGGTCGATGTCGTCACAGTCAGGTCTTTAAGCCTTGGCCCCTGACGGCTCGAACCGCCAAAGATTGCCGAATCAACCTGGCTGCCCGCCAATGCGCCTAAAGCAGCCCCCACCGGCCCGCCCAGCGCGGCGCCGATCGCGGAAAACAGCACAGTAGCCATGGCAATTCCTTATTGTGGATTGAGAAGCCGCCATTGGCCGATCACGTCGCCCTCTGGCAGCGAAGGGCTCTGCACCACACGGCGCAAACCCGCATGAGCGTGGATGACGGTCCCATCCTGCCCACAAAGCACGAAATGCGATTGGCAAGGCCCAACCCGGATCAAGAGAACATCACCCGGCAGCCGCTCTCCCGCCACCGATGCAAAGCCCCAATCCCCGGCCAAATCCGCCACGCGCCCAATATTTTGGGACCGCATTGCATAATCGTTGGGTAAGTTTGCTCGAAAACCAGCTTGTTCCAATGCCGCCGCCAAGACGCCGACACAGTCCAGCCCAGTTTCCGGATTGCGCCCATGCAGACGAAACCGGGAACCAATCAGCCCGGCTGCCGCTATTGCCAGCCTGTCACCAGGCATCATGATGGAACACCATAGCGAAGGACCAGATCGTTCCCGGGCAAAAACGGCTCACCCTGAAAGTTCACCACATTACCAAACCGTTCCGCGCAACTCGCCAACGTATGGTCACACCCCTCGCGTATCACGGCGCGCAATCCCGCTGCCAGAGCAACGTCCATTGGCCGATCCAGCAACAAGGCATCGCCATCCAAGCCAATGACCCCCATCGCCAATCCCGCATAAGGCCCATCAAGCCAGCGTAGCGCCCCGCCAATCACTCGCTCGCCCGCAATAGCCATGCCCATCATGACCGTGTTGTCGCTCAGATTATGGCTTATCAACATCGCTTCATGCTCATAATGCGCCGCTGAAAGGCCGCATCCCAGCCCGCAAAAGTTGGCCCTACAGGTCGGGCTTGTCCGCGGCGTCGGATCGCGCTGCAACTCGCTTTTGCGTGATTGCAATTCCGCAACAAAGCTGCCTGCTTCATCGCTCACCGAGCCAATCACCCCGGAATAGATCGGCTGCTGCTCCAGCGATTGCCAATCAACCAAGCCCACCACGATGGAGGCCTGATCAAACCGCCCCGCCAACAAATCGAAGCTGCCAATCGCTTCATGGGAAATAGCCCCCTGCACTTCGGCGGAATCATCATCAAATCCCGCTGTGCGCCGTATGGCTGCTGGCATCATTCCTGGTGCAGCCTGATGCAGAACCCCATCAAACCATAAATCCGCATCATGCGAGGTAAACCCCAAAGTCACCCCATCAAACCGGCAAATTCGCCAGTATGTGGCCACGGTTTCGAGATCTTGTGAGAACCAGATCCTGCTCATGACGCCTCCCTGATCTCAACGACCGGCACATGGGGAGCCTCCCCAGCCAGAAAGGACAGACCGGAAATTTCCAGTTGGTCCTGCTCAAACCGCACCGGCACATCAAACAGAAACCCCGCGCGCACCACAGCCCCAGCCGCAGGCGGTGTGGCAAACACCACCACCCCGCCCGCCTGCAAGCTCCACCCCGCCGCCGCGCTCACACCATTGACACTCACCAGCACCGACCCACTGCGCGGCCGCGTAACCCGCCGCACCTGTCGATCCTCCGCCGCCAGTTCCGCCTCGCCATAGCTCTTGATCAGGGCAAAACTCGTGCTCACCCCATCGCCCACCCCGATCACCTGATCCAAGGCTGTCGGCACACCGGTCATCCCATGCGAGCTAAAGTCCGTTGGATCACCCAACCGAAACCCGCGCCCCGGCCCCCGCCGCGCCCGAAAGAACGCCAGCAACACGCCAAGCTCATCCTCCGAGCGCACCCCCGGCCCCACATCAAACCGCAGCCGCGCATTGCCCCACAGGCTGTTGCGCCGCTCAAAGCCCGAAGCGGTAGTGATCACATTGGTCGAAAATTCCGGCGTCACCTTGGCATCCAGCCCCAGCGAGAGCGGATAGCGCACATCATCAAAGGCGTTCATCTCACCCGTCTCCCCAGATTGCGGAATGCGCACATAGCCATCGCGGCAAATCTGCGGCAGCGCCCAGACAAACACTTCGTGCCCGCCGCGCGCCCGCGCCTCATCAATCCCCGCATCAATCCGCCGCCACTGCTCGGCTTGAGCGGGCATCAACACAAACCCCGCCAGATAATCCTGCTCCGCCTGCGGATAGCCCAGCCGCGCGTTCATCGTGGCATAAGCCGCCTGCCGCAAAGCCGTGGCCCCCGTCGTCAGCCAGTCATAATCTTCCACCTGAAGCCGATCGAACGCAGGCCTCGCCCACCCCACCGGCAAATTCGCCCGCCGCAGCTCCGGCATCGCCGGATCGAGCACCGTCGGCGCAAATGTCAGCAGCAGCGTCTCGCAGGAAACCCCCGCCGCCACCGCCACCCCCCGCGCCGCCGCCGCCAGCGCCGCCGTCGATGCCGCCAACACCGCCCCGGCCTGATCGAGCAGCGCCACCTGCGCCCCGCTCAACCCCGCGCGCATATCGGTAATCACCACCGGATCGCCGCCAAACGCCGCCTTGGCCGCATCATCATACAAGCAGATCCGCCCATCAGGCATCACCCACCACCACGGCTCCCCAACCTGAAACCGCACCGCGCATCCCGCATCCACCAGCAAATGCGCAAAAGCCCGCGCCACACTTTGCTGCCACGCCATCGCCGCCCCATGGGCAGGCGACATCAGCGTCGAAGCCGGGCTCCACCCTGTCAACGCCGGATCCCCATTGGCCGCCCGCTGCTGCCAAGCACTCGGGCAATGCTGCGCCAAAACCTCGTAAGACAGCGAAGCAATCGGCGACAATCCCGCCGCCTTGCACCCTGCAAAAAACGCCGCATGCCACGCCCGCGCCGGCCCACACACAGGATCGCCCGACCCGCCCACCAGAAACGCCCCACCCACCGGCGCCAGCCGGAAAAAATGGCTCATCCCCACATAGTGCAAGACACTACCGCGATACCCAAGCTGCCGAATGCCCCGGATCAACCGCGCAGGCGTCTGGTTGACGGCATCATCATAAGCCGTCGCCACCGCCAGCCCATGCGGCGGCACAAAAGCGTTGCCGATCCTCAGCATCGCCCGATTGCCCTCGCACCGGATCCCGCTCATCTCCACCCAAGCATCCGCCGCCGCGCTCAAAGGCTCCGCAGACCCCGCCACATAGCCCTCAGGCACGAGCGAGATAAACATCCGGTCAATGTCCGAAGGATAGACCGCATCCGCCCCAGCCCCCGCCGCCCATCCGCCAAAGATCTGCGAAAAGGGCAGGGTGATCTGCGCATCCGTCCAGCTCCCCACCGCAAAGTTCCAGAGCCGCACATACCAAACCCGCGCCGCGCCCCCCGCATCGCGCCCCTCAATGGTCAATGTCGGCCCATTCGCCTCATCCAGCGCCACCACGCCAGCAGACCGCCAACGAAACGCCAAAGTCGTGCGCGCATAATCCCGGTCGGTATCATAGGCCAACAGCGGATGGTCCACCCCATCCACACTGTCCCAGATCACCCCCGCCAGATCCCCCCGCGTCAGGAATGTCGCATCCACCCGCAGGGTATCCACAGCAGGCGTGGTCACCGCCGCCATCATCGGGCGCGGGAAATTCACCGTCCAAAATCGCGGGTCAAACCGCTGGATATAGTCCGTTTCCTGCCCAGACCGGGCCGACGCCAGCCAAAAACCCATCGCATTGCTCCCGTCTGATCAAGCCTGACTCAGCGCCCGCCGCACCGCACTGGCGATCTGACGGCTGGATCGCTGCAAAGATTGCCCGCTATCCCCGCCCGCAGGCGCATTCACATTGATCGACACACGCACATCGCGCGCGCCCCCGCCCAAGCCACCATTGGCCGCAATCGCCCCGGCGGATGTGGGC
>Ga0302262_10000162_pt1 | contig 27366 bp, 17 predicted proteins | sample II_Fen_E3_4_FD_194557 | JGI IMG/M metagenome (GOLD analysis project Ga0302262, IMG submission 194557) | Peat permafrost microbial communities from Stordalen Mire near Abisko, Sweden - II_Fen_E3_4 | ecosystem: Environmental > Terrestrial > Soil > Wetlands > Permafrost | place: Sweden: Abisko...
TGTGGGTTTTTGATGATGCCTTTAAGTGAAATAGCGATTTTCACGTAAAATTTGATAGCACCCCAATCTTGGTTAGTGTCCAATGATTGGGGTGTTTTAGTAATACTACTCAAATAGCAGATGATGAAAATAATAGGACTGATAGCTTCTGGAAAAATGGAAGCAGGCACATTTTTAAAAAATATCTCAGTTAAGAAAAAATTGAAAATAGGACAGTTTGATGTTTACTACTTTAAATTAAATACTTATGAGTTTTTTCTGATAATATGTGATAAAACAATGATAAGCGCAAGGCTTGCCACGTCCTTACTTATTGAGAAAGTATCACCATTATTGATTGTCTCGTTTGGTATTGCGGGAGCCATTGAAGAAGATGTTCGCATTGGCGATATAATATGTGGTAATTCGGTTACTATGATTGAAAATGGAGTATTTGAACAATATATTTCTTTATCAATAATTCCACCCGATATTCGTAAGTTTTTGTTGAATCAGCTGATTGAACGTAAAAAACGAATATTTGGAGGTACAATAATTACCGTGAATGGAGAACAGGCTATATTGGATCATAGCAAAATAAAGTTTAATCATCCGGTGTTGGATATGGAAACGCTTGGTGTGGCTCAGGCTACTTCCCATCAAAGAATTCCCTTGCTTTCAATACGTGGCATTACGCATAATCTGGCGGTTCAGGCTGACACTAATCTGCATACTCTGTTTGATTTTACATGGTATTATGATAAAGGTCTGGCTAAATACAGACTCTTAACTCAGCCTTGGTTGCTATTTAGGCTGATTGATTTTTATAGAACTAAAATTAAGGTGTCAACTCAGGTTTCAGGTACACTATACTCCATGCTTCAGTTATTAAGTTTCGATCATCAGAAACAGAATGAGAATCATGATTATCAGATATAATATAATTTAAATAAAAATATCACGTATTATACCTCATTTATGGTATGTAAATACTATAAGTGGGGTATTTCATATACCTAAAAATAGTGTAAACTTTGTAAATGAATTAATGGATATGAAAACAGTATTGAAAAACCTGAATATAATCTAATCCAACCATTAATCTTCAGGAAGCGAAGATTCCAATTTCTAATATTATCCGATTATTAAACAACTTTCAAGGATAATTACACCTACTTCATTTTCGGATACACTTAACGAAAATCAGAAATAATGCTAAAGAATTTGTATCGTCTACTTTCTAGATAAAGCAAGGTCTTTTTATAAGTATAAAATAGTTACATCAAATTAGTAGGAACTCATGAACGAAATTACTTTTATAATTGCTGAAAATTGCGATTTGTGTCGACTGGGACTCACTTGTATCATTCAGGATCAGGTTCAGTTGCCTACCATAGTAACAGTTACAACTAAGTTGGAATTACATAAAGCACTGTTGTATAACGAAGATGCTACAGTCATCATTGATTTTGATAGTCTTGTCATCGAGAATTTTGATGAAGTAGTTGTACTTTCTACATGTTTTCCACGATCTAATTGGTTGTTTATGGCGGATATCCCCGACGAAAATTTTCTGATGCCATTAACAGCTTCGTTTGAACGAGCTAACTTTATACTCAAATCCAACAATTACGATGTAATTACCATGGCTATTTTGGATACACTGGCTGGAAAAAAATATTTTTGTAGTGAAGCGCTTCAGATTATCATGGACGGACATAACCGAAAGAAAGAATCTGTCGGTAAGCGAAATTTACTTACTCATACTGAATTAGAGCTTATCCAGTTATTTACTCAAGGAAAAACATCAAAAGAAATTGCCGAACTACGTTGCCTGAGTTATCACACGGTTAATACCCACCGGAAAAATATATTCCGAAAACTGGAATTGAACAATGTACAGGAACTTATCAAATTTGCACTGAAAAATGGCTTGGTGGATTTGACTGAATATTATATTTAGGCATTTGCTTTTTCTGTTTAATTATCCGATCATAAAATTATTACGTCTTATAAACCGGAACGGATTCAATTTGCGCACGGTTATGCACGTTAAAGTTCTTCTGACATAAAAAACAAGTTGTTTTCTGGACTTTTAATAAACCTATATCGAAACTTATGTTAGGTTAGAAACATTTGTTGATGTAAATACCCAGAATTAGGTATCTAAATGCCTTGTTGTTGGTATTTACTGTGTATGCTCTTTTAATTAATTTTGCATCTTGAAAACAAAGTCTACTTATATAAAATTCAAGTATTTTGATTGTAGATAAATAATAACACATACGCAACACACTTAAAAACGGCAATTCCTTTTTTGTATTACAGGTTATTATAATATTTTTGGTTCTAAATTATTAAAATCAGAGTGTAATTATTTATTCTATTCGTTATGCGAACTCTTGTAAAATGTTCTTTTCTTCTAAAATCATCTGTTTTTGTAATATTAGCTTTAGTTATTCCATTTTCTTTTGCAACGGCTAAAGATTCTAAAGAAAACGGAAAAAATCCGATAATCCTTCATTGGTTGGACAATGCGGCATCTTCTACCGGCGTCACTTGCGGAGTTCCCTGGAAACAGGGGCAGCTATGTAAAATTACCGGGTTCGTATTGAAAAACGAAGATTCGAATGAAATATTTCAGGTACAAAGCTGGCCATTGGCTTATTGGCCCGACGGATCGATTAAATGGACGGCTCATGCCTCTGTTCCCGGAGGTAGTAAATCAACAAGATTACAACTGATTCCAACACAAGAGAATAATAAAATATCAGATGGGTTATTAGTGCAGGAGTCCGATAGTACCATTAAAATAAATACAGGTAAACTACAATGCTTCATAAATAAGAAAGGAAACATACTCATTTCCTCCATAAAATATCAGGGTAAGGAGCTTGCCAAAGAAGGTAAGTTGGTTGTACTTCAACAAAATGTTTCCGACACAGAAGATTCGTCTTTAATTTCTAAAACTCTTTACCAAAGCCGGATTGAGAAAGTAACTTTAGAGCAGAAAGGCTCTATTCGTGCGGTTGTAAAACTGGAAGGCCGGCATTTTTCCGATAACAACAAAACATTACTTCCCTATATAGTGCGCTTATACTTCTATAAAGGAAGTGAAACTATCAAAATAATGCACACTATCATTTATGATGGAAATGAAAAAAACGATTTTATAAAAGGAATAGGTCTTCAGTTCAGTGTACCTCTAAAAGAGGAATTATATAATCGGCATGTACGTTTTGTGGGTGAAAATAACGGTGTTTTTGCCGAAGCGATAAAAGGAATAACCGGATTGCGCAGATATCCGGGAAAAGAAATAATCACAGCGCAGATTGAAGGAAGAAAAATCCTGCAAGATAGTATTCCGGAAAATGTATTGAAAGGATTGAAATATGTCCCGGCATTTGGAGATTATACTTTATCCCAGCTAACCAGTAACGATTTCAGCATTCGTAAACGTACGGAGAATGGATGCTCATGGTTAGATTCCGCTTTTGGAAATAAATCACAGGGAACCGGATATATAGGAACCTCTACGGGAGGTCTGGCTTTCGGTATCCGCAATTTCTGGCAAAGTTATCCGGCACAAATTGATATAAAAAATGCGAATACCGATTTAGCTAAAGTAACTTTATGGCTGTGGGCTCCTGCTGCACCGGCTATGGACCTGCGGTTTTATCATGACGGGATGGGGCAAAAAAACTATGAACAACAAAACGAAGGCCTCGATATAACGTATGAAGATTATGAACCCGGTTTTTCAACTCCTTATGGTGTAGCCAGAACCAGCGAACTTTCTATTTCGGCTCTTGCTGCAACTCCAAGTAATGAAAAACTTGCCGAAATAGCTAATGTCATTCAGCAACCTCCTTTGTTGATATGTACGCCGGAATTTCTTAAAGAGCAACAAATTTTCGGAAACAATTGGTCTCTGCCGGACTCCCTGACTCCGAAAAAAAAGCAAATTGAGGAACAACTTGATTGGAACATTACATACTATCAAACACAAATAGAACAACGAGGATGGTATGGCTTTTGGAATTTTGGTGATGTAATGCATTCTTACGATAGCGATCGCCATGTATGGAAATACGATATAGGGGGATTTGCCTGGGATAATTCCGAATTATCTACTGATTTATGGTTGTGGTATTCTTTTTTAAGAACTGGTAAAGCCGATATCTTTCGAATGGCTGAAGCTATGACCCGACATACAGGTGAAGTGGATGTATACCACATTGGTTCTTTTGCACCTTTGGGTTCAAGACATAATGTAATGCATTGGGGCTGCAGTGCAAAACAATTGCGAATAAGCACAGCCGCCAACCGGAGATTTTTTTATTACTTGACAGCAGATGAGCGGGTTGGTGATCTTCTTCATGAACAGGTTGATGGGTTAAAAAAGCTACATGAAATAGTTCCTACCAGAAAACGGATTGAATTTGATCCGAGATCAAAACCGGCTAATATTGTATGGTCCAGTTTTGGTACCGATTGGGGGGCAATCTGTGCAGCATGGTTCACCGAATGGGAACGAACCAAAGATCCTGAAATAAAAGAAAAGCTGATAAATAGCATGAAAACAATAGCTCAGCAGCCGGAGAAGTTCTTTACCGGAAGTGGTTATCTGGATACTAACACGGGAAAATTTGAAATAAGCACTTCTAACCGTATTAGTGCATCGCATTTGAATGCTGTTTTTGGACTTACAGAAATATGTGAAGAACTAATTCAAACATTGAATGTCCCTGAATTTACAGATGCGTGGTTACAATATTGCAGGTTATATAATGCTTCACCGGAAGAACAACAAACGGAATTAGGCAGTCCTCTTCCAAAAATGAATCTCAGACAGGCACATGCCCGGCTAACAGCTTATGCGGCATGGCATAACAAAGATAAGGATCTGGCTAAGCGGGCATGGTTGGAATTCTATTCCGGTAGGGATAGTATTTTGTCTTCGAGGAGTAAAGAATTAAAACTGATAAATGCTCCTGAAGTATTAAAACCTGTATTGGAAAATCCTTATATATCGACAAATGAAATTGCTCAATGGGGACTTAGTGCAATACAATGTCTTAATTTTATCGGAAATAAATAGAAGTCATCTTGACTTTTTATAATGTTGCACCTGCGGAGCTTTTGTTTCAATGAAATAAATGTTACTACCATAATATTGCTCCTAATGGAGCAATTTAAATGAATTATTGCAATGGGATAAAATAATCATTAAAATAAAAAAGTTCTTATTTATAAACAAAAGCGAGTGTCCCCTTTTTCCGTCGGCAAACTGATTGAGGGACACCCGCACAATTCAAAAATTGTATGGCAAAAATACCATTTATTGCTGGAAGCAACAAAAAACTTCCAATTTTTTTCGTACGCAAATATAGGATACTTTTCCTATTTGCAATTCTTAGCACATTTTCTTCGTTTGCGCAGCAGGAAATTAAGGGGAAGGTTTTGGATGAAATTTCCAAACTCCCTGTTATCGGTGCAACTGTCAGGCTGAAAGGACAGCATGGAATAGCTGCCAGCAATACGGAGGGAGACTTTCGTGTGAGTGTAAAATCATTTCCGGTTAGTCTGCAAGTCTCCAGTATTGGTTACAAGACGCAGGAATTTGTTTTGAATAATGATGAGTCAGTTATCATTTATCTTGGTGAGGATTTAAATAAACTGAGTGAGGTAGTGGTAGTTGGTTATGGAACGCAAAAGCGCAGCGATCTAACCGGTGCATTGACTCTTATTACCGAAAAGCAAATTGAGGAACGGCCTGTTCAAAATGTGGTTCAGGCACTTCAGGGCAAGGCGGCAGGGGTTGACATTACTTCCAATGTTCGGCCCGGTGAAGTTGGAATAATGACCATTCGTGGAAACAGATCAATCAACGCTTCGAACGATCCACTCTATGTGGTTGATGGTATTCCTTTATCTGCTGGTTCAGTAGCTGATATTAATCCGAACGACATTGCTTCCATAGAAATTTTGAAAGATGCATCTGCCACTGCTATATACGGCTCACGTGGAGCAAATGGTGTAGTACTTATTACCAATAAAAAAGGGGCAAAGGGAAAGACCACCATCGAATATGATGCCTCAACTACTTTAGAGAAAATATATTCTACTACCAAGTGGATGAACTCGAGCCAACTTCTTGATTGGAAGCGTCAGGCTTATGTTAACGGTGGTACCTATACCGGGGTATACGGAACCGCTCCAGATCCTAATTTTGATGTTCAGACATTTGGAGGTGGTGAAACTTATGGACAAAATAGTATCAAAACAGCCTACAGTTGGAACGCAGACGGAACGGTTAAACTCCGGGCGGCTACAGCTGCAGAAATAGCAAAAGGATATGCTGCTCAGGTACCGGTTTACGATGCTTCAAAAATGCTTAATCAAAACTGGGCTGACCTGGTAACACGTGTAGGGGTAACTCAGAATCATCAATTGTCACTTTCTTCGGGTAGTGATAAGTCGCAGCTTTATTTATCATTAGGATATTTGAATCAAAAAAGTCCATTGATTGATCAAGACTACAAGCGATATACGTTAAATGTAAAAGGAGACATTACTCCTCGAAAATGGTTGACAATTGGTTCCTCATTAAACGCTTCTTATTCAGATCAAAACTATGGTGTAATACAGAACACAGCTAATTCCGGTGCCAAAGACTCGTATGGTCAGGCTATTGCCTTGCTGCCTTATGCACCCGCCTATGATGAATCCGGAAATATCCTCAATACAAATAAAGTAGGATTATCGGCCAATAATATCTTGTTGAATATTCAGAATGCGACGAATGAACATACCCAGTATTCTGCACAATCAAATACCACAGCCGAAGTGCGCTTTACACCCTGGTTGAAATACATTTCGAAATTTGGTGCACAGTTTCGAGCTTCGGAATATGGTTCGTTCTATGGAGCTAATTACACAAATCCTTTTAGTGCTGTAGGTACTGCGCCATTAGTTGGTTATGACCAACAAGATAAAAAATTCTCATGGGTACAGGAAAATTTATTATTCTTCGATAAAACATTAGGAGCTAATGTTTTTGGTGTTACCTTGTTGCAATCATCACAGAAGAATGTCAATAATTCCATAAATATCCGTTCTCAGGGTATTACTTTCCCGACATCACTATGGCATAACCTGTCAGCCAATTCAATTGGTAATCCAATGAGCTATGGAACCAGCTATTCCGAATCATCTTTGATGTCGTATATGGGTCGATTAAACTACTCATTGTTAAATAAGTACTTATTGACGGCATCTGGTCGTTGGGATGGAGCATCTGTTTTATCCGAGGGCAACAAATGGGATTTCTTTCCATCGTTAGCCTTAGCCTGGAAGCTGGAAGAAGAAAAGGTAATTAAAGATCTTCGATGGATTGATCAGTTAAAATTGCGTGTAGGATGGGGTGTAACCGGCAACTCTTCGGTAAGTGCATACTCAACTACAGGCTCTATCGTTGCGGCGGGTTATGTGTTCAACGAAACGCAATATTCTGGTTATAAAGCAGAGGCAATGCCAAACAGTTCATTGAAATGGGAAAAAACCGGCCAGTATAACCTAGGCCTCGACTTTTCTATACTAAAGAACAGATTGTCAGGTTCTGTTGAATTGTACCGTTCAAATACAAGCGATTTGTTAATGGCCCGTTCGATACCAGTTACATTGGGTTATAGCACCATTTTGACGAATATCGGGAAAACGATGAACCAAGGCGTTGAAATCACCATTTCTACATTAAATATCAATGCCAAGAATTTTAAATGGAGAACAGACTTTAGTTGGTCAAAAAACAAAGAAGCAATAGTAGAGCTCGCCTCAGGCAAAGTGGATGATAAAGCAAATGGTTGGTATATCGGACAGCCAATTGCTGTTTATCGCGATTATGTCTACGATAGACTTTGGCAAAATACTCCTTCAGACGCCCGTTTGATAGAACTTTACAAGAAAATTGGTAATATCACTGCAATACCCGGTCAGTCAAAAGTGAAAGATCAGGATCTGGTTATTGTTGCAGCAGGTACTACCGGTTCTAAATCGGTTACGCTCGCAAGCGGAGAGGTGGTAAACTACCTCAACAATGGGTTTGGAACGATAAACGACGATGATAAAAAGATACTCGGCAGTAATCGCCCCGACTGGGTTGCAGGGATTACTAATACATTCAGCTACAAAAACTGGGAGCTTAATTTCTTTGTCTATGCTCGTATTGGCATGGAGTATTATGGTGCACTTGAGACCTATGGTCGTAGGGTGGAGAATGACGTTTGGAGCTCAACAAACATTACAGGTAAATATCCTCAGCAAACTACGGCTTCTTTTACGGACTATAATTACACCATGAATTATGTAGATGGCTCACTGATTTCGGTGAGGAATATTGCACTTGCATATAGTTTGCCTAAAAAGTTACTTGATAAACTTAAGATAAACAAGTTCCAAATCTATGGTCAGGTTCTCAATCCATTCATGTTTGGTGGAGCAGCTGTAAAAGCCGGTTTAAATACAGACGATGCAACAGGTTGGGATTCAACGGCAGGTGCTCAAAGCGGTGGACAAACTGCAAATACAATAGTGAATCGTAGTCTTGTATTTGGTCTTAAAATAGGACTGTGATAAAAGCATAACTAACAATTGAAAGTTATTTATTGAACACAATAATCAATTTGTTTGATGTTGTTTCCAGATATTGATGAATGAATTAAAATTGAAAATAATGAAAAAGAATATACTAAAAATAAATATTGTGATACTGCTTACGTTGCTGGTATCGCTTGCGTCCTGCAAGGACTTTCTGGAAGAGAAGATGGTTTCTACCATTACTCAAGACTATTTTGATACCGAAATAGGATTGGAGCAACTTATTGTTGGTAATTATAATACCCTCAGGTTTAAATACGGATTTATGGAAGGGCCGTATCTTTTTGAGAGCGGTGATGATATTGTAGAACCATTAAACAATGACTGGGCTATCTTTAGTCCTACTGTATGGTCGGCTTCGGGTGCTGCCGGAAGTTACGCCAATAATCTAATGGGCTATTACGCTACTCAATTACTCGGTACATATCCTATTATAAATAATTGTAATCGTGCTATTGAATCAATAAAAAAAGGAGCACCCGGTAAATTCACCACTGATCCTGAATATGCTAATCTTCGATTATCGGAAGTTTACTTCCTACGTGCATGGTCTTATTATATGTTGGTTACCCAACTTGGAGATGTGCCAATGCCATTAACAAGTAGCAATGCACTTCCTTCTGCATTTTATTTTCCAAAGTCAACATCCGAAGAAATCTATTCAAGAATGATTTCTGATCTTCGATTTGCATACAATCACTTGCCATTGCCTGAAAATACCACGCGAGGTCGTCTTACGAAATGGGCTGCTGGTCATTTTTTAGCTAAGCTTTACTTGCAAAGAGCCCAGGGTGCCAATTTTAAACAATACCGAAACGCAGATGGTACCGTTAATTATGATAGTCCGAATGCTGATTTGGGATTGTTGTATAAAGGTACTGTAGCTACCGATTTGGACTCTGCACTTGTCTTTTCGACAGCTGTTATTGATGCTTACGCGGCCAAGAATAGTGGAACCTTTAAAGGGTTGGCAACAAATTATTGGGACTTATTCAAAGTGTCAAGAGGTGATTGGAGTAATGAAGCAAATGCAGAGATTATTCTTCAGGCATCGTATGGTAACAATCTTGACAATGGTCGTTACGGAATGAGAACTGATGCTGCATTTACCTGTGATTATGTCAATGCAATATGGAATATCCCATCAAAGACATGGGCTTATGGGTTACGAAAAGGAGATGGATTCTTGCCTACCGACTGGGGTTATGATGTATTTACCGATAAATTATCCGATTCGCGTTACGAAAAAAGCTTTCAGATTGAATATAAAAGTGCTTCTTTCGATAATACAGCCCTTACTGATGGTAGCGGTTTGGTTTATACGGATACAAAAAACAAATCATTGCAATGGCAAACTAAAGATGCACTGTACTTTAACACGAATATTCAGCCGGGTTACGACAGAGCATCCTGGGGTGCTAGGAAAGCAGTGTCAGGTCAGCATAAAATTGGGTTGGATGATTTAGGGTTAGTCTTTTTAGAAAACACCAAAGAAACAGCAATCGATTCTTTAAAGGCAGTTTCGCAGCCTTACGTGCTATATCCACGTTGGATAAAAAATGGTGCCAAATATTATTATAGAAAAACGGGAGCCGATCGTTATCTTTCCAGCACCGGTTTATCACTGGGCAGAAGTCTTCGCCCATCGTCCCGTAAGTTTGTTGACCCGAACCGTACTACCGTGGATAATCATTTCGGAACACGTGATGTAGCTATCTTCCGGTTAGCTGAGACTTTCTTAATACGTGCAGAAGTTTATGGAAGATTGAATCAATACAGTAAAGCGATTGATGATATCAATGTCGTCAGGGCACGTGCTGCCTATCAGGCAGGTGAAACCAGAGCGGAAGTATTGGCACGGTTAGAATCGGGATCTGAGAATTTACCTGCTTCCGAACGCAAATACCCATATACGTTGCTATCTGGCACATTTGATAAAATCAAGGTAGATGCATCCTATTGGGATGGTGCTTCAGCAAAATCAAATTCAGAAAATTATCCACCTGAAGCCACCACAGATGCCACCCGATTTATTCATTTTATTTATAACGAAATATCTCGCGAATTCAATACTGAACAAATCATTTATGAAGGTATTCACCATGCCGGCATTCAGGCTGAACGCGTGATGCATCATAGTCAGATGGCTTCATCTAAACAAGGTAATTGGCCGGTATCCAACAATCCGCTAGCAGGTAGTGGCCAGGACGGTAATGGTAAAGGAACTTTTACGCTTACGAATACATTCAAACCATTTCCTCAGGCTTATCTGGATATGTTGACGGATGAAAAAGGAGTACTTTTGAGTGCTGAGGCAAAAGCAAAATATCAAAACCCTGGGTACTGACATTAACTACATAAAAATCTAAAGAGTTTACTGTAAAAAGCCAGATTCTCATAAGCCAGATTTTTCACGTGAGAATCTGACTTTTTACTTATAAATTTATACTTGTGTTGCCTAATGATGAATATTAATTGTAAATTGCACTCTGTTTTTCAGAACTTCGGACAAAACAAATACTGAAACAGTCATTGTTGTAAAATGTTGGTATGCGATGGATAACATGCGGGCAATTTAAGGGAGAATTTTTTTAGGAGTATATTATCAGATGATCATATAAAACACTACTTCCACATGAAGGCAAGTCTATTTATTCGAGCAACTTATTTTTTATTATTTATAGCATTACTGGTCTTTTGTAGTTTCTCTGCAATACCTCAGGAGCAAATAGAAAATTCCAGTCGTATACATATTTACACCGATGAGTTTAAAACTCCTTTGGATAATACTACCTGGATACCGGAAATGGCTTCTTTACCGGATTCGAAAGTTTATACGAAAAATCAGAAGTTGGTACTCGAAACAAGAGGCGGTGTTACTGTTTGGTATAATAAACTTTTAAGCGGAAACTTCAGGATAGAATTTGATCGTAAAGTAATTGTAGCAGGCGGGAAAAATGATCGTTTGTCGGATCTTAATTGTTTTTGGATGGCATCAGATCCGCAAAATTCCAATTTGTTTACTCGAAACGGAGTATTTGAGAAATATGATTCGCTTCGGCTTTATTATGTTGGCATGGGAGGAAACACCAATACTACCACTCGTTTTCGTAAATATGAAGGCAACGGTGAACGTACTCTTTTAAAAGAATATACAGATGTAGAGCATCTGCTTGTCCCCAATCATAACTATCACATAAAAATAGAAGTAAAAGATGGTGTTACATCATTTTGTGTCGATGGCATTTGTTATTTCAGTTATAACGATCCGTTACCTTTACGACAGGGATATTTTGGGTTTCGCTCCACGTGGTCGCATCACGAAGTTAGTAATTTTAGATGTGTTACGTACAAATAGAAATTTTGTATTCCGATGCTGGTAGTACTGTCTAAATCGCGGCATTTTTTCGCAACAGATATTTGGCTAACTTAATCTTGATAAATCAGGAAGTATTATATTTTCAATAGTAATTAAATGCAGAAAACGATCGGTTTCAATCCGCTTAAATATCCAGTTTATGTAATGGCCAAACCTATAGGGCCGGCTTGTAACCTACATTGTGACTATTGTTATTATCTGGATAAAAAGAGCATGAATCCTAATGATATGACAAACAGGATGAGCGATGCAACGTTGGAACTTTATATAGAACAATATATTAATGCTCAGCCGGTGAAACAGATCTTGTTTACCTGGCATGGCGGTGAGCCGCTATTGATGGGTCTCGATTATTACAGAAAAGCAATTAGATTACAAAAAGCATATGGACGTAATCGGCAAATTGAAAATGTATTGCAAACAAACGGAACATTGTTGACTGAAGAATGGTGTCGGTTTTTCAAAGAAAATAATTTTCTGATTGGTATTTCGCTTGATGGCCCTGAACATTGCCACGATGTATACCGACAGACAATTCGGGGTGACGGCTCTTTTCAACAAGTGCTGAGAGGCATCAGGTTGCTTCAAAAATATCAGGTGGAATTTAATATACTGTCGGTAGTGAATAGCTATAATGTGCAATATCCTCTTGAAGTGTACCATTTCTTTAAACAAATTGGAGCAAAATACATCCAGTTTTCGCCGGTGGTGGAAAGGTTCAATGTTGAATCTGGCTTGCTTACTTCGGCTGAGAGTGTCGATGGGGAGCTTACTTCCTGGTCGGTTGGTGCATTGGAGTATGGGCGATTTCTTGCCACCATTTTTGATGAATGGGTTCGAAATGATGTGGGGGAAACTTTTGTGATTACTTTTGATGCTACTTTGTCGGGGTTTGCAGATGCATCTGTTGGAGTTTGTGTATACGCTGAAACCTGCGGTCATGCTGCGGCATTGGACGCTAATGGTGATTTGTATAGCTGCGATCACTTCGTTTTTTCGGAATACAGGCAGGGTAATATTCATCAACATACTATTACTGAAATGATGCTTTCGCCGGCGCAATTAAAATTCGGAAATGATAAGCGGGATAAACTCTCAACGACTTGTCGGCAATGCCGGTTTCTTAAACTCTGTTATGGTGAATGTCCGAAAAACAGAATAGTTAGACTCGCCGATGGGTCGGCTCATAACTATCTTTGCGGGGGGCTTAAACATTACTTTAACCACGTAGAACCTTATATGAATTTTATGTTAGGCGAACTGAATGACAACAGATCGCCTGCAAATGTGATGGAGTGGGCGAGGAGCGAGTAACCGATTCTTACAAGTGATTTTTATTCAGATGCTAGATCTGTCATTTTGCATAGTAATTTGATCAGAATGTAGGATTGAATCTGATAATTATGATTTAATTTTGTTTCTATATAAACCACTAATAGTAATGCAAAAAACATTATTCAATTTTCGATCGGTGCTGCTAACTACCGGCATGATTTCTTCGGCTGTTTCGCAAACTGTTGTTGCTGCTAATAAAGCAAAGTCTGAAAAACCGAACATTATTTTCATTATTGCTGATGATATGGGCTATGGCGATTTGGCTTGTTATGGCAATAAAACGGTCAAAACTCCTCATATTGATCAACTCGCGCACGATGGACTCCGTTTTACTCAAGCCTATGCCGGTTCGGCTGTAAGTTCGCCTTCACGTTGTTGTTTACTTACAGGGAAAAATACCGGGCATAGTCGCATTCGGAATAATTTCGCACAAGCAGGAGGTTTGGTTGGTGATAAAAATGGAACCCCGATTCGCCGTGCCAATCTGTTAGAAACTGACACCACCTTGGCTCTTATGCTTCATGGTGTAGGGTATCATTCTATACTAATCAACAAATGGCATCAGGATGGCTTTAATATCCATGCAGGCCCACTCGATAGAGGCTTCGATGAATTCAAGGGCTGGTTGATCAGTACTCCGGAGTCTAATCTGCCTTATTATTATCCGGCCAAACGATATAATAACCGTGAGTTGATAAGTATTCCTGAAAATCAGAATGGGGTACAAGGTAAACACAATAATGACATTTCTACCGATGAAGCTATCCGGTTTATTGACGAAAATAAAACCAAACCATTTTTTCTTTACCTGGCTTACGATACACCTCACGAACCTTATGTGATAAAAGACTTGGGTATTTATACAAATACTGATCTGAGTCAAAAGGCCAAAATCTATGCTGCGTTGATTACTCACATGGACAATAATATAGGGCGCGTATTGCAAGAATTGGATGCAAAAGGGTTACGGGAAAATACGGTAGTTATTTTTATTTCGGACAACGGTGGTGCTGTGATGGCGCCACGTGAAGAATTGGAATGTAATGGAAATTTGCGCGGTATAAAAGGCAATCTGTATGAGGGTGGAATTCGCATCCCGCTGATTGCGCGTTGGCCGAAGCATTTTCCTGCAGGTAAAACAAGTGATGCAATTACCTATTTCCCTGATTTTATGCCCACATTAGCTGAAATAACCGGTGCAAAAGCAGTTCAACATATAGATGGCATGAGTATATTGCCTACATTAAAGGGAAGTAAACAAGATACCGAAAAACGATTTCTGTACTGGGAATTTCCAAATCAAACGCAGGCTGTACGATGGGGCAAATGGAAGGCCATTCGTACAGGGTGGAATAAAGCTCTTGAATTATACGATTTAGAGAACGATGTTTCAGAAAAAACAGATGTAGCAAATCAGAATCCAAAGATCCTTGAAGCCATTGAAAATTACCTCAAAACTGCCCGGACAGAATCGGAAAACTGGCCGACCGTAAAGTAAAGGAAAAGTTTCAAGTCTGAAGTATATATGGAATTATTTGTATTATTTAGAGCTTAATTGTGTTCTATGTTTACAATCTGACATATTGGATTGAAATTCAAAAATGATGAAAAAACTGCCTCTCGTAATTGAAAATAGAGGCAGTTTTTTCATTTATATACCCTAAATAGGGTATGTAAATACCCTTTGAATGGGATTGTATGCTTAGCCAAATTACAGGAACTTTGCAATATAATATTTAAGATAGAATCGTTTCTGCTTTTAATCTCTTTGGGTTAAATTTCCCGAAGCTCTGCTTCGAAAAAAGAATTATTCTTCAAACAATACCTCGACAGTTCTGCTGCGAGGTAGTTTGTTTTTGAACGGAAGAAGCCCTGTATAAGAAATCATAGAAATAATTATAAATAATATAATAAACAGGTTTATGAAAAAGATTGTAACATTAACTCTCGTATTTGCTATTCTTCTGGTATTTACCAATCAGGCAAAGGCACAGAAAAAAGAACTGGAAGGACAGATTTCATTATCGGGTGCTTTTGCACTATATCCATTAGCAGTCAAGTGGGCTGAAGAGTTTAAAAAACTTCATCCTAAAGTTAAAATTGATGTTTCGGGCGGCGGTGCCGGAAAGGGAATAACCGATGCATTGGCAAAAGTGGTTAGTCTGGGAATGGTTTCCCGGGAGGTTAAACCAGAGGAAGTAGCCAAAGGAGCCTGGTTTGTAGCGGTAGCTAAAGATGCTGTTGTGCCTACTATCAATGCTAAGAATCCTAAGATCAAAGAACTGTTGGCAAAAGGAATCACTCAGGCTGCTGCAACAAAAGCTTTTGTGAGTGGAGAATATAAAACATGGGGACAGGTACTGGGCATTCAAAGCAATATCCCGCTTCACCTGTATGTACGTTCCGATGCCTGTGGTGCCGGTGAAACTTGGGCAAAATACCTTGGAAACAAAAAGCAGGAAGACCTGAAAGGAACTGCTGTTTTTGGTGATCCGGGAGTTGCTTCTGCTGTACAAAAAGATCCGTTGGGCTTTGGATATAACAACATTGCGTATGCATACGATCTGAAAACAAAGAAACCTAACCCGGGGATTTTAGTATTACCTATTGATGTGAATAATAATGGAAGAATTGATGCTTCCGAAAACTTTTATGCAACATCCAATCAATTGATTTCTGCTATTGCACAAGGTAAGTATCCTTCTCCTCCGGCTCGTGATTTATACCTTGTGGCAAATGGAAAACCAACAAATCCTGCAGTGGTTGCATTCCTGAAATTTATCCTCACCGAAGGTCAAAAATACAATGTCCCTAACGGTTATATTGGTTTGTCAAAAGATAAACTAAACAAAGGAATTGCAAAACTGAAATAGACCTGATTAATTATTAATTGTAAATGATAAATTGTAATTCGTATATTATTGACCATTTATCATTAAACATTAACCATTGAATAAATGTATTCAAACAGAGTTCTGAAAAATAAAATTGCCGGAGGGGTGATGTTTAGTATTACGCTAGCATCTATCTTGTTGGTAATATTGATTGGTTTAGGATTATATATCAAGTCTGTTCCTATTTTTCAGCACAACAGCTTCTGGCATCTGATTACTTCGTCCGAATGGAAGCCCGGAAGTGGTGAATTTGGTTTTTTGCCATTTATTGCCGGAACGCTCTGGGTTACTTCCATTGCTGTGATACTGGCTTTGCCTATTGCGTTATTAGCAGCTTTGTTTCTGACAGAATATTCAAAGACTTACATTAAAAAATGGGTTTTTACAGCATTGGATATTTTGGCAGGAATACCGTCGGTAGTATATGGTGTTTGGGGAACATTATTTGTTGTACCCTGGATTTCGGAGAAACTGGCTCCTCATTTTGTGGAGTATTCAACCGGTTATACGGTCCTGGCAGGAGGAATTGTGTTAGGTATAATGATATTGCCGCTGCTGATAAGTCTTTTTGTGGAAATATTCTCGGCTGTGCCGCGTGAATACAGGGATGCTGCTCTTTCGCTGGGAGCCACCAAATGGCAAACCAGCAAGTATGTGATTTTACGGAAGACATTTCCCGGAATTCTGGCAGCGCTTATTTTAGCGGTTTCCAGGGCATTTGGCGAAACAATTGCTGTATTGATGGTCTGCGGAAACATACCGCTTATGCCACATTCGCTTTTCGATTCCTGTTATCCTTTACCGGCACTGATTGCCAATAATTATGGCGAAATGCTATCGGTGCCCTTATACGAATCGGCTTTGATGCTGGCAGCATTTTTATTATTTATTGTGGTGTTTATATTTAACGCCTCGTCGCGGGCGGTGATTTACAAGATAGAAAGCAGGTTTAAATAACGACTCAAAAGATGACCCCTAACCCCTAAAGGGGAACTATGCCAGTATTGGTCATTACAAGTCAACTATATGGAATAACAATAATACCAGATAGAAGTAATTTCAGTTCCCCTTTAGGGGTTAGGGGTAGTAAAATAAAATATGAAATTAAAGTTCAAATTTATAGAGGAAAAGATTGCAAAAGTACTGATGATAGGATCTTCTATCGCTGTTTTTGCTTTTGTGCTGAATATCATTTATACCATTTTCCGTCGGGGCTTACCTGCTCTGAACTGGGATATGATCAGTAAGATTCCGGCTGCAGGATATTACAATGGTGGTGGTGGTGGCATTCTGAATGCTATTGTCGGTTCGTTGTACATTGTGCTCGGATCTACGTTTTTAGGTCTGCTTATCAGTATTCCGGTAGTTTTTTATCTCAATGTCTATTTGAAAAAGGATTCCAAATTAGCCTATATTGCCCGGTTGGCATTCGATATTTTGTTTGGCATTCCATCGATTGTATATGGCGCTTTTGCCTTTACCATTATGATTTATCTGGGTATGCATACCTCCTTGGGTGGAGGTATTTTAGTTATAACTCTATTAATTATCCCAATCTTTATACGATCAATGGATGAGGTTGCTCTGCAATTGCCTAAAGATTTACTGGATGCCACCTATGCTTTGGGTGCTACCAAACTGGAAACCATCAAGGTGGTACTTCGTCAGATTGCACCCGGTATTGCAACAGCCACTTTATTATCGGTGGGACGTGCTATCGGTGATGCGGCGGGTGTAATGTTTACAGCCGGTTTTACCGACAGTATACCTACATCCCTTGGTCAACCTGCAGCAACATTGCCTCTTTCGGTATTCTTTCAACTAAGTAGTCCGAATGCCGATGTTCAGGACAGAGCCTATTCGGCAGCATTGATATTGATATTTATAGTACTTATTATCAGTATTGCCGGCAGATTAATAACAAATCGTTTCTCAAAACATAAAATTTAATGAAATCATTCCCATACCGAAACCCTACGCGAGCCAGTTGGGCTGAAGACTTTTCCTTTTTAAATAAAAGTTCCAAGGATAAATCTGACAATGATATTAATAACGGAGAAGGTCTCGGAATTAAAGGATCATATTTGAAAGTAAGTGATTTAAACCTCTATATTAATAAGACCCATATTCTGAAAAATGTGAATCTGGAGATTCCTGATAAAAAAATTACTTGTATCATAGGTCCATCGGGTTGCGGTAAATCTACTTTACTCAAAACATTCAATCGTTTGATTGATGATACCGAGGGTGTCCGGTATGAAGGCAGTATTTTGGTTGATGGAACAGATATCTTTGATAAGCATACGGAGATCACAGAGATTCGGAAAAAAATGGGTTTGTTGTCGCAACGTCCTTGTCCGCTTCCAATGTCTATTTACGATAACATTGCTTTTGGGTGTAAGATGCATGGAGAACGTAAACGAAAAAAATTGAACCAGATTGTAGAAGAACAACTGAAATCGGTTGGTTTATGGGAAGAAGTTAAAAACAGATTAAATACTCCGGCATCAAAACTTTCCATCGGTCAGCAGCAACGTTTGTGCCTGGCTCGTGGCTTGGCCGTAGAACCAGAGTTTATTTTGGCCGATGAGGCAACTTCAGCGCTCGATCCTATTTCCAGCAAGCATATAGAGGAACTTTTTGTAGAGCTAAAACAAAATTATGCCATCATCTTAGTTACTCATACCTTGCGACAGGCTTTACGTATTGCCGATTATGTTGTTTTTATGTATCTGGGTGAGGTAGTAGAAGCCGGTCCGGCCGATGAAATATTCAATAATCCAAAACAAGAATTAACTCAGAAGTATTTAGAAGGAGCATTTAGCTGATGTGATGATTTCATGATGTGATGATGTGGTGATATGATGATGTGGCAATGTGATGATATATGATGGATCCGATTTTTTAATGAATTAAAATTTACTAACAATATGAGCAACTATAAACTGACTCACCTGAAAGAACTGGAGTCTGAATCTATTTTTATTTTACGCGAAGTGGCGGCACAGTTTGAAAAGCCTGCTCTTCTGTTTTCGGGAGGAAAAGATTCTATTGTTATGGCTTATCTGGCCTACAAAGCTTTTTATCCGGCTGCTATTCCGTTTCCGTTTGTACATATCGATACCGGACATAATTTCGAAGAAACAATTACTTACCGGGATGAACTGGTTAAAAGACTCGGAGCACAACTAATTGTCGGTTCGGTGGAAGAATCGATTGCTACCGGACGTGTGGTGGAAGAAAAAGGATTTAATGCCAGTAGAAATAAGCTTCAGACGGTAACGCTTTTGGATACCCTCGAAAAATATAAATTTGATGCCGCTCTGGGTGGTGCACGCAGGGATGAAGAAAAAGCCCGTGCCAAAGAACGTTTCTTTTCGCATCGTGATGAATTCGGCCAGTGGGATCCGAAGAATCAACGTCCTGAGTTGTGGAATATCTTCAACGGCAAAAAGAATCTGGGCGAACATTTCCGTGTTTTTCCTATCAGCAACTGGACCGAAATGGATATCTGGCAATACATTCTTCAGGAAAATATTCCATTGCCTTCGCTTTATTATACCCACGAGCGTGAAGTGTTTGAGCGTGATGGAATAATCTATGCTGCACTCGATGCTATCCCACGCCGCGAAAGCGAAAAGGTAGAAGTAAAGCGCGTTCGTTGTCGTACTATTGGTGATATTACCTGCACGGGTCTGACGCTTTCGTCGGCGGATTCGCTCGAAGATATTATCGGCGAAATAGCCAGTTCGCGTATAACAGAGCGTGGCGGAAGATCGGATGATAAACGTTCGGAAGCAGCAATGGAAGACCGTAAAAAAGCAGGATACTTCTAAAACTTTCAGTTCTGCGAAAATAAGACCTTGTTTTCAACAGGATTGGATAAATAATATAGAACTATAGAGAAACAATTAGACAAAACTAACTAAATTCCCCTCTAGGGGTTAGGGGTTGTTTTATTACACTATTGAAAATGAAAGATACTACAGGATATTTAGATATGGAATTGCTGAGATTCAGCACGGCAGGAAGTGTGGATGATGGAAAAAGTACGCTGATTGGACGACTGTTGTACGACAGTAAATCTATTTTCGAAGATCAGCTTCAGGCAGTGAAAGATGCCAGTAAGCGATTGGGAGGCGGCGATGAAGTCAATCTGGCTTTGCTTACCGACGGACTTCGTGCCGAGCGTGAACAAGGTATTACTATCGACGTGGCATACCGCTACTTTGCTACACCGAAACGTAAATTTATTATTGCCGATACTCCGGGACATATTGAATATACGCGGAATATGGTTACGGGTGCTTCTACAGCCGATGTGGCTATTATTTTGATTGATGCGCGGAACGGGATTATTGAACAGAGCAAACGCCATTCTTATATTGCTTCCCTGCTGCAAATACCCAATGTAATTGTGGCGGTGAATAAAATGGATCTGGTCGATTTCTCGGAAACCATTTTCAATGACATTAAAAAAGAATACGAAGGCATTGCTTCTATTCTGAAACTGAAGAATGTTATTTTCATTCCAATCTCGGCCCGCGATGGCGACAATGTGGTGGATGCTTCGCATAAAACACCGTGGTATAAAGGGGATACTTTGCTGCATCTGCTCGAAACTTTACCGGTGCGTAAAGATGAAACCCGATTGCCTGCCCGTTTCCCGGTGCAGTATATTATCCGTCCGCATAGCGATGATTTTCATGATTATCGGGGTTATGCAGGTCGAATTTCGGGTGGTAGTTTTAAAGTTGGTGATGAAGTAACTATTCTCCCATCGAAGACTCAATCTACTATTAAAGCCATTGATGAAGGAACTAAATCATTGGAAGAAGCTTTTACGCCACAATCGGTTTCTATCCGGTTGACCGACAATGTGGATATTAGTCGGGGTGATATCATCGTAAAAAGTTCGGAGCCAAAACCTACCGTCAGTGCCAATGTATCGCTCTTGGTATGCTGGTTGAATCAGCGTCCATTAAATGAAGGTGGAAAGTATATTATTCGTCATGCCACCGAGGAAACCCGTGCCATTATAAAAGATGTACATTATAAAGTCAATATCAATACACTGGAGAATATTCTGGACGACAAAACGGTAAAAATGAATGATATTGCGCATATCTCCATCAAAACGCTGAAACCTCTGAAATACGATTCGTACGGAGAAAACCGCATCACCGGAAGTCTGGTGCTGATTGATGAAAATACCTTTGAAACTGTTGGGGCCGGTATGATTGTTCACAATCTGGAGGATGAAACATTTACTATTTAAATACAATTACCCCTAACCCCTGAAGGGGAATACAATTAGCTCAGACAAATTTACAATTATGAGTAAGAAAGATACTATACCAGACAAAAGTAACTCAGTTCCCCTTCAGGGGATAGGGGTCGACGATCTTAATAAACAATTTGAAGGAAAATCGCCCAGGGAAGTGCTGGAGTTTTTTCTGGATAAATACAAAGGAAAAATAGCTTTATCATCGAGTCTCAGCATCGAAGATCAGGTGCTTACCGACCTGATAGTGAAAACAGACAAAGAAGCGCGTATTTTTACCCTCGATACCGGTCGGCTTTTTCCTGAGACCTACAGCTTGATAGACAAAACGAACCTACGTTACAATATAAAACTGGAAGTTCTTTTTCCCGATTATAAAGAGGTTGAAAAACTGGTAAAAGCCGAAGGAATCAATCTGTTTTATGCCGGCATTGAACAACGGAAAGCCTGTTGTCGGGTGCGAAAACTGGAACCACTCAAGCGTGCTTTCGAAGGACTTGAAGTCTGGATTTGCGGACTGCGTAAAGAACAATCCATAACGCGTCAGGCGGTGCAGTTGGTGGAATGGGATGAGAATAACGGTTTGATAAAACTCAATCCGCTGATTAATTTTACCGAGGCCGAAGTATGGAAGTATATCAAAACGAATTCCGTTCCGTATAACAAACTTCACGATCAGGGATTTCCAAGTATCGGTTGCCAACCTTGTACGCGTGCTGTACAGCCGGGTGAGGATATCCGCGCCGGTCGGTGGTGGTGGGAGAACCCGGAACAAAAGGAGTGTGGACTACACAAGAGATAGTTGATTGTTCAGTTACTAGGTATTAGTTACGAGTTACAAGACAAGGTGGGTTACTTGTATTCAGCTTTCAGAAAACAAATCATTAAATATTATTGCTTACTTAATTTATTATTATGTACCGGTTACCAGACACACTGACAGAAGATATTGCTTATTTCGGAACGTTGATTGACGATTTTCATGATGGAAAGATAGAACCTGTAAAATTCAAGGGAACGCGGGTTCCCATGGGTATTTATGAACAGCGAAAAGATGGTACATACATGGTTCGGGTACGTTGTACGGGTGGATATATCAGTCCTGAACAGTTGAAGCAGGTGGCACTGACTGCTCAGAGTCATCATTCATCGTTGCTACACATTACTACCCGTCAGGAAATTCAGATTCACCATATTGCCATTGAGCAGGTAAAAACTATTTTGCCGGAACTACAAACTGTTGAGTTGTCCTCTAAAGGTGGTGGCGGTAATACGGTACGGAATATGCTGGTTGATATAAACAGCGGTATTTCTGCCGATGAAACTTTTGATGTGTTACCTTATGCGGTAGATCTGACTACCCGCTTAATTGCAGAACCGGATTCGTTTACCTTGCCGCGGAAACTCAAAATAGCTTTTTCTACCGGCGAAACAAATGCTGATTTTGCTTTAATCAACGATCTGGGATTTATAGCCCGGATAAAAGATGGTAAACGCGGATTTAAGGTCTATCTGGGTGGATCGGTGGCTTCCAACCCAACGCTTGGCTGGGAACTGTTTGACTTTGTTCCCGAAGAAGAGTTGTTTAATATCGCCATTGCCGCCAAACGCTTTTTCAATAATCACGGAAACCGCAAAAACAAGCACAAAGCCCGCATTCGTTATATCTTTTATAAGGAAGGCGAAGAAAAAACCAGAGAACTGTTTCTCAATTATTACAACGAGATTAAAAGCAAAGAAAACTTTGTTTATACACCGGTAGCACTGAAATTCGAATATAAAAGACCGTCTTTTGCTCCGGCATCAGTATCTTCGGAAGAGTTCTTTACCTGGAAAAGACGAAACGTAAAGTCTCAGAAGCAAAGCGGGTTTTTCTCTACGATTGTTCCTTTTGTAAATGGAAATACCGACAGTGAAACCCTGCTGAAGATTGCGGAGTTTGCAGCTGCCTTTGGTAATGATGTGCTACGCTTTACTGTCCGTCAGCAATTGCAATTGCGCAATATTCCCGAAGATTATTTAGCGAATGTTTATTTGTTACTAAACGAGTTGGGTATAAGCACTGAGCTGCCTGCTGTTATAAATAATATTGTTTCCTGTACCGGAGCCGATACCTGTCGGTTGGGTATTTGTTATTCAAAAGGGGCATCATTGGCTTTGCGGAAAAAGCTGGGTAAAAGTAAACTCAATCTGGACGAAATAGGCGATTTGCAAATCAATATCTCCGGTTGTCCAAACTCCTGTGCACAACAGATCTGGTCGGATATAGGTTTCTCGGGTCGTGTGGGACGCAATGAGCGGATGTATGCTGCTTACAACGTGTATGCCGGTGCGTCGAAAGGTGAGAACCCTCAACTGGGAGTTGTGTTAGGAACTGTAAGTGCACGCGACTTACCTCAGTTTACCGAAGATGTTTTAGCCGGTTATATTCCGGTAAAACAAAAGTATTCTTCTTTCAATGACTATCTTCAGGATGCAGGCAAAGAGAATATCAAAACATTGGTGGAAAAATACAAAGAGGTACCCGGTTTTGATGAAGATAAAAACTATTACTACGACTGGGGCAGTGAGGAATTGTTTTCGGTTGCCAACAAAGGTCCGGCCGAATGTTCAGCCGGATTGTTTGATATGATTGATGTGGATCTGAACTTTATCAAACAAGGATTCAAATTGCTTGAAACCGAAACAGACGCCATTAAAGCCAATCGTATTTTGTATGATATTGTTTTTTCTTCGTCGCGGATGTTGCTGGTAACTAAGGGTGCCGAACCGAAAACAAGTGCTGAAACATTTACACTCTTTAGCGAGAAATTCATTGACGAAGGTTTGGTCAGTGACTCATTTAAAGATTTAATAAAAATAGCTGAGACAAATAGTCGGGCTGACTTTTCTGCCCGGAAAGCCGAAATCATTGAACTGGGCGAAGCGGTTATTACACTGTACGGAGGGATGGATGATTCCTTGCAGTTTAAAAATCAACCAATAAAAAAGGTTGAAGCCAAGTCGCAGGATGCCGTTCAACCTACTGTAATAAGCAGTTCGGAGGTCCGGGTAAAAGACTTTCGCGGGGTGGCTTGTCCTATGAATTTTGTAAAAACTAAAATAGAACTATCAAGTCTCAAATCAGCCGACTTACTGGAAGTCTGGCTGGATGACGGGGCACCTATTCAGAATGTGCCGGGTTCGGTACGTAACGAAGGACATGAAGTCATATCGGTCACACAGGTTGAAGATTACTGGAAAGTATTGATAAAAAAACATTGATTCAATGGATGTCTGATATTAGAGTCGTTCTATACCCACGGATAGAACGACTCTATCCGAGGGGATAGAACAGTTCTAATGGGAGCGAGAGAAAATGGTTACTACTCAGTACCCTTCTATTTTACTAAATGGTTGTACAAGTATTTGGAATATAATAGAATGGGCTCTTTGCCACGGAGTGGCTAAATGTGAGTAACCCCCAGTAAGCGAAGCGCAACTGGGGGATAATGGGAACAGATAACCTGACATTTGATTTTCAATTCGACTAGTCGAATTGAAAATCAAATAATTATAAAAATTGAGGGTGCTGAGTAGTAACTTAATATGCTCAAAATGGGAATCACTAGAAACATCTTTTTTAGTGAAGAATAAGGGTTTACATTATAATTAGTAAGCTCTTTTTCTTTCTCAGATTTGTATTTTTGGAATGATTCCAAAAGGAGAGTACAAACAATTAATTAGCTGTGTTGTTATCACCTAAATAGAATAAGATGCTGAGCTATATAAATTCTTTTATCAAACTCACGTAGACCTAATATAACAAGATAACAATAAACAATCAAAGAGATGAACATAGGAATCTTTTTGAGAAACAACAAAAAATGAATACAACAATATCTCCTCTCGCAATAGAACAACTAGAACAATTTACACAATTAACCGGCTCGTTCAGCAAAGAACAATTGCTTTGGGCTTCGGGTTATCTGGCTGGATTATCCGCTCAGTATGCAACACCCGATACGAAACCGCAGACGGTGGTAAAAGCCCCAACAACACAAAACACATTAACCATCTTGTATGGTTCGCGTACGGGCAATGGCGAAGGACTCGCAAAAAAAGCAAAGAAGCTGGCCGAAGAACTTCATATCTCTGCAACGCTTAAAAGTATGGCCGACTACAAAGTCCGCGATTTACAATCGGAGAAAAACTTACTGATCATTGTATCTACCCACGGCGAAGGTGTTCCTCCTTTTGCCGCGCGCGAGCTGCATGAATTTATATATAGTAAACGGGCTCCTAAACTGGATAGTATCAACTATGCCGTACTTGCATTGGGCGACTCCAGTTATTTCCAGTTTTGTAAGACCGGTAAAGATTTTGATGAACAATTAGAAAAACTGGGTGCCAAACGTATTGTTCCGCGTATTGCCTGCGATGTTGATTTTGAAGCTGCGGCCGGAAAGTGGTTACAATCTACCATTCCTGCTTTTGCAACCGGTGAAGTTTCTGCTTCCGAAACATCTCAGCAGTTTCGTATGGTTCTTCCCAATCAACAAACTAAAGAGGAAAAAGAGGAGTTGTTGTATTCAAAGAAAAATCCATTTTCGGCTCCTGTTTTCGAAAAGATTTTACTGCATGGCAAAGGTACGAAGAGACAAACATTGCATATAGAACTCAGCACCGAAGATGCTCCGGGACTTACTTATGAACCGGGTGATGCAGCAGGCGTTTTACCGGTTAACTCTGTTGATTTAATTAATGAAGTTCTGGTCGAAACAGGCTTGGATGCCGGCGAACAGGTATTGATTAATGGAAAACAAAAGAATCTGGAATCGGCACTTTACCGCGATGTGGAATTATCAAAGATTACAACCGATGTAGTGGCCCGCTATCTAAGCTTTGCCCCCAACGAAAAATTGCAAAAGCTATCCGAAGATGCTGAGAAATTCAAAGCTTATCTCGAAGGGCGTGATATTGTGGATTTATTGCAGGATTACCCTGCCACAATTGATGCCATAAATCTGATAAAGATTCTTCGTCCGTTGCAACCGCGTTATTACTCTATTTCTTCAAGTCCCAAAGCATTTCCGGGGGAGTTGCATCTTACAGTAGGGGTGGTGAATTATGAAAATGCAGGGCGTGCAAAACGTGGAACCTGTTCTACCTTTTTATCGGAACTATCGGTGGAAGATGAAAAGGTACCTTTGTTTATAGAATCAAATCCTGCATTCAGGTTGCCGCAAGATGACGAAACATCCATTATCATGGTTGGTGCCGGAACAGGAATAGCTCCTTACCGTGCTTTCGTTCAACATCGGGAACTGGCCGATAAACGGGGGAAAAGCTGGTTGTTCTTTGGAAACAGAAACTTCGAAACTGAGTTTCTGTATCAGAGAGAGTGGCAGGATTTTCTGAAAACAGGAGCACTGACCAATATGGATGTTGCTTTCTCGCGCGACGGAGACAAGAAGGTTTATGTACAGGACCGCTTGCTTGAAAAAGGATCGGAAGTGTTTCAATGGCTCGAAGACGGTGCACACTTCTACATCTGTGGTGATATGAAAAATATGGCTCGTCACGTGCAGGATACCCTGGTAAAGATTGTAGAGAAAGAAGGTGTCATGAGCAAAGAACATGCACAGGAATACGTGGATAATTTAGAAAAAGATAAACGATTACAATTAGATGTATATTGATTTCTACTTGCTAAAAGGGAACGGAAGTAGTCTGAATCAGTATGAAATAATTCATTGTTGTTCGGTAAAAACTAGTAGATTCTTCGCTTCGCTCAGAATGACATATTATTACATTCTATTTGTAGGAGATGAGGTGGGGTGGGGGGGGGACCCCCC
>Ga0302262_10000163_pt1 | contig 27329 bp, 36 predicted proteins | sample II_Fen_E3_4_FD_194557 | JGI IMG/M metagenome (GOLD analysis project Ga0302262, IMG submission 194557) | Peat permafrost microbial communities from Stordalen Mire near Abisko, Sweden - II_Fen_E3_4 | ecosystem: Environmental > Terrestrial > Soil > Wetlands > Permafrost | place: Sweden: Abisko...
TCCCACTCAAAATAGTGAATGCCGATGAATCAGGTATAGAATTAGAGCTATTTGAAACCACCACTTTCCCGTACTGCGTAGATACTACAACAGAAAATGAGTATTGTCTATTGGTAAGTGATGTGCTCATATTGGATATTCCGGTTACTCCTTCAACACCTAGAATTCTTTCCTGTAATATTCGGTCTACCGCAGTTTTTTGCCCCCCAGCTTGCCCCAAAATAGATTGGAACATCGGGGTCCCATCGTTTGTATTTTCCCACCATTCTCCCTTAAAAAAAAGAAGAGTGGTTTTAAGCGCCTGTGCTACCGATTGGGCTTTGGTCAGAAAGACCTTTTGACCAGTTCCAAACACATAATCACCATTTGAATCTAAACCACGATATCTCATGTCTCTGGCACTCCTGTTATTATGGTCGCAGAGCCGCCCTGCACACCCACAACAGAATGTTGGTGGGTAGTATGGTCAATACCGTTCTTGTCTATTATAGCCGATTCAAAAGTAGCATTGTTTAAAAAAGTGCATGGCCCTTTGATATTGACTTGTCCGGATTCGGTTACTTCAAAATAAGCTGAATCGTCATCTTTACCTATTCGGGCCGCATTGCTGGGATACGTTCCAGGCGCATTTGGTTTTGACCAAGGCCCAAATATAGCAAATCCATCGGATAGATCGTGGCGGCGCAAATCTTCTGTTTTATTCTGTACGCCTCCTGATTGCCACCACCAGTCGATCCCCATATCAGCAAATATAACAAGACATTCATCGCCTTTTTTTATAGGCATTGTTGCCTTGAACCCTCCCGATCTTTGCTGGATCACCGGAACATCTACTAACATGGGATATGACACATCATCAATAGTCATATCATTTTGAAGTATTTTTTCTTTAATGGCAATAAGCACTGTTACAGTATTTTTGCCGTCAAAACTTTGCACAATTCCGGGCTTGGCAAAGTGCATCTCAGCCGCCTGGTTATCAAGTAGCCGCCGCCATGTTTCTGTTTCAATGCTTAATCTTTCAGGTATAGTTATCATATTAATTTAGGTTTTGTGCCGCTGATTCATACATCGCTGCCAATTTACCCGTGGACGTGTTAAATCCTGTTATGTCAGTGTACCATTCATTACCTCGTGTATCCCCTATATGGTTAACTGCAGCTACGTAATATAATCCATCCTGGTCGAGTCTAGTTTGCAATTGGCCTATAAGTATTTTTTCTTGACGGATAGAAGCCATGTCAAGCTTAACCTGCATAGCAGGAAATTGTACTGACACCGCAGGGTTCAGCAACGTCCGGAATTGAACTCCGTCTTGCGTCTGTTGGGGAGACCCTATTAATCCAGAGCTTGGGGATATTACAAGGGCTTCCCCTTGTGGAACATCCGTTAGTTTTGACATCATCAACTGCCGGTCCTGATAACTCCATTGTGCATTATTAGCTCTGGCGATCTGTCTGAAATGAGTTTTAGGCATCCCAAAGAAAACGCGCCCTCTTGGCATTTTTATTGAACTAATATCACTGGATATTTGCCCAGAACCAAAAGTGTTTCTTGCGTTTTCCATAATAGCCAAAAGATCAGTTCTTTGATCATGTGACGCCTGGACAGTCATACCTATGAAGTTATTATTTAGTTGGGAATCACCATCAAAACAATGGAGAGTTAATTTATAATCTGTAACCTGTTCACGCTCCCAAAGAGGTTGAAAAACATCTCCATCAAATATTTTACCATACTGGCCGTTTTCATAACCGGCTTCAATTGTTACTCTCATGCCGTATTTTACTATATCCACCTCGGTTTGAGCCGATAAATTGTAAATTTCTATATCTCCGTAATTTATGGCTTGGTACCCTACCCTTTGGATGTTGAATTTTACTCTTAGATCAGAAACATCAAGAGCAACATCATTGCCATCTATTACTCTGACTCTATATTTTCTCAAAAAATAAGGGTTGCTCATATAGTGTCGCCCCAAATAAGCTGAAAATCAGTTCCCAAATTAGTGTCATCAGGATAATCCATATCAACATTGCCCGCATTGACAAGGGTTGCAGCCCCAAGTCCTAAATAAGCATATTGTCCCAATAAGTTCCCAGCAGGGTATTCCCCAGTGATAAGAGGAAGTGAATCTAAAAGCAATTCCTGCGTGCTAGGATCGGTAATTGATAAAACCCAATATCCAGCCATTTCATTGTATTTTAGACCTAATTGGACGTTTTTATTAGCTCCATCTATTGATAGAGTAGTATTTATAATCTGGTTTGGATCTGATGTTAGTGGGACAATTTGAGCCATTACCAAGTACCTGATGATCCATGCCCAGTTTTGCCAAATAGTGATTTTTCGGCTGTTCCTAAAACCGTACTGCTTGGTTCTGTGGGCTGAGCTGTAGTTTTAGATGATGTTTGTGACGCATTTGGCCTTGCAGAAACTAATGTAGTTGTCACTGTGGCCATTATTATTTCCCTAAAAGCTACTGTGCACCTCAATCCGTCTCTTGTCTTGTAATCATCAGGAGCATGGATACTTTCTACCAACATATTTGAGTATTTATTTAGTCTTGTTTGAATAGTGAGTAACGTCCTATCGTTCTGTAATCCCTTGAGTGTTTGGTAGGCCGATACTGATTTTGAGGTATTATCCCCAAACTGACTAGATACAAATCTATCCATAGCATCGGACATACCTATTTCAAGGGTTAAATGGTCTGGTAATTTAAAAGCATGGTCTACTATGCTTGACCCCGTCTGAACGGGATGTTCGGTCATTCGTAAAGTCGAAGTATGATCAGCCCTGATAATAGCATCGAAAAAATACCCCCCTACATCAGTTTTAGCATAGACTAATTCAGGTTTGTCCCATTCTGATGGACGGTATGCTGTGGATGATGTGGTGGCAAGTGTAGAACCGGCTTGAGCTGTTGTTATATAAGTGCTTGACGTCATTGGAAAACGCTCCCAGCGTCACGCAATTGGCGCTTTGTTTTTGCTCCTGTGGCATCTTGGAGAGCTTGAAGCGTCGCTGTATATATTTGTTCCGGGGATGCATTGGGGTGCGTCACATGGACATTGACGTCTCCAAACTCAGTATGGACACTGTTGCCACCTTGTATCCCACCATATGCAGATTGGGGCACACCGCTGGTAATGTTATTGTAATTATCAAAACCGTTGTTAAAAGCTGATTTAAACCCGCTTCCCGTAGACCAATGTTTACCCGTTGTTTTATATATATATTCGTCTATGGACGGATAGGTACCCTGCTTTTTGAATATATCTACTTTCCCCCCGGATCGCAAAGCATCAGCAGTGCCCTCTCCGGCATACCATGCCGCTGCCACAAGCCGGTCATCTTTATATTTTTTACGGTACTGGTTATATTTGAAATGTGCAACAGCTTCTTGGTTGGCAGGTGTCATGCTCGAACCAGCGGGCAAACCCGCCTCTCTAGACCAAGGCCCCCAATTTTTAGGCATAATCTGATATTTGCCGCTTGCGCCTGAATCCTTGTTGACAGCGTTATAATTTCCACCAGATTCGGCGTTTCCAATCCCCCAAAGGCCCTTTATACGCTCTATAGATTCACGACCAGCGTCTCCTATTTCTTCGGTACTTTTGCCTTGCAACATGAGCCCTAATTGGTCTACATGACCAGCGGTAAATTCTGCAGCGGTTGCCACGAGCTTAAAGACAGTTGCAATAATCTTGTGAGTCCCAAGCCACCCCTCTATTTTACCACCACCACCTAGAATAGTGTCTATAAGGTGAGCTATACCTTCAACAGCGTTGCCAGCTGCCTTTGCAATGTCCTGGAATACCCCTGCATAGGTTTTCCAAAATGGGGCCAGAATGTTAGAGGATTTACGCCCTTCCATCCAGCCCATATAATCATCGATCAAAAGCACCAAAGCCGACAAGACAGCAAGGGCCATCCCAACAGGACCTGTCCCAAATACAGCGGCCACGATGGCCCCAAAAACAACTATACCGCGGCCACCCGCCCCTAGTGCATTCCAAAACCTCTCCAAGAGGTGGATAAACCCCATGAAGAATTTACCGACATGGACACCCATATTAATAAATAAAGCTAGCCAATGAGCAATAACTTCGCTCCATTTTGGCATGTTTTTTTGTACCCAGTCATTGAATCTTTTCAACCCCTCATGCATGGATTTTAAAGGCCCATCAAGGTATTTTACCAGATAGTAAGTGACCCACTGCATCCCATAGGTGGCTTCTACCCTCATTCGAGTGAATTCGAAGCGGATATCTCGAATAAATTTTAACTGTCCTTCGGCATCCTTCGGCGTTTCCATTTGACGCGACTGCGCCATAAGAGACTGCCACCGGCCCCTAAGTTCCGGCATCCATACGATATCGTCAAGAGATTCGCCTAGAGCATCCGTGGTGATTTTGAGTTGTTTTGCGACATTATTTGCCATGTACATATGCATGGCAAACTTTTGGTAAGTAAGGTCTGCTTGCGCGGTCTTATCGACCATTGTGGCCGTGGCTGAGGTAATAGCCGTAAGAGTGGAAACGATAACCCCCCCTGCGGTTACATATGCTTTTGCAATACCTTCTGTATGCCCCTGGACAGTCTTTGTAAAACGGTCCAGGGACTGCATCGTCTTGCGGTATGAAGCATCGTCAAGAGAGAATCCAAGGCTTACGAGGTATGATTTTATAACATTCATTCCGCTAGCCATTTACGCCTCCCGGTTCATCTCATCCCATTCATGTTGACGTCTGAGATTTTCCGATTTAACCACGGCCATTTCGTGCCAGTTCAGCAAGTCGTCGAGGTTATAACTTCCGTCCCAAATTTCATATTGTTTCCAATCCCCTGCTATGACTGGGGCGTAGGCGAAGTTGTCGAGGTTTGGGCATTGAAGGGGTTCATAGCCTGCATTTTCTCTGATAACCCCGTCAATACCCCCTCGTCGAAAAAACCAGAGACATTGAACACCAAAACATGGACTGTTAAGCCCATGGCAATCATTGGATTTTCTCCAATGTCATCAACGCCCCATGCACCACTCGCCATCATCACAGGTATAGGTGTGACCACATTGCCAGCATGCGCTAGTTCACTGCATACTTTAAGACAATCAACTTGCAAAGCGGTGAAGTCCTCCCGTGACATGGTGGGAAGCCCTTTGCTTAAAAAACCCGATATCCCTGATTCAGATCCAATATCGCTTGGCATATTGCCAGCCAGAGGCAAAAGAAGGTTCATCAGTTTATAGGCAATATATGACCCAGTGAGAGCATCAAATTTTGCGACTCTCCATTTCCTCCCACATAATTCGACATCTTTGTAGGTTTCTCGCTTCGCCATGATAACCCTTTCTTTATTTTGCTAATATTAAGCGGTCTGGCTCTGAATGTCGGCAGCCATCAAAACCCATGTGACTTTCTGGCCCTGCGGCTGGTAGGCTTTATCCGGTATTTTTTGTGGAGAAATGCCGGTACACACATGGCTAGTGCCATCCGACACATTACGGAGAGTTGCCCCAGTCTGCGCCCATTCGGACGTGTCTGCGGACATAAGATCATTGTACCAGTCAAGCAACCACTTATGAAGCTCACTTGTTTGCTGAGCGTGTATCGTGATTGACCCGTTGTTACCTGCTATTTTCGAAACCATCACAGAGCCATCAGCGGCAACATCATGAGCCGTTTTTTCCGTAGCCATCGTGATGTTGACTTCACCAACACCTTCCCCGGCAAAAAGATATGTCCCGATAGTTGGATGTGCTATTGAACCGGACAAATCCAAAAAACTGTACGTAGTAGTTGACATGCTTTAACTCCTTATTGGTTTACGTAAAGGGTGATAAGCACAAAATGGATTGCGCCAGCTTCTTTAATAGCAACATAGATGGGAGGTGTTTTTCTTGCCTGACGATCGGCTTCCGATTGGTTGGATATTGCCTCACATTGAGACAAGTACCCTTTGGGCAGAGTTCCGCCAGCCTTTAAGTTCAGAACAGTCGCACCATTCCATCGTCCAGGGGCGATAAAACCTGTAGTTACGGCTGTATCGCACTGTTTGTTAATTGCACCAAGAATGGTGGTAATTCCGCCATCCGTTTGGGGTATTTTTGCGTTCTGGTAGAGTAAGTCCATTACTGCAAGCTGCATTCTGCTTGTGAGGATATCGAGATTTACGACCTCATCCCAAAAACTTCCATCGGCCATGACGCCTTGTTCATAAATATTATAATAATTGCCGTAATTGAGATAAAGATTCCCGTTGATCCCTTCAATAATACTGATTTGAGAAGAGGTCAAGGATTCGACCGTTACCCCTGTCATTTGCTTACATTTAAGGGTATAAGCGCTGTTCGCCACCCCACTCCCGATTTGGGCATTCTGACCCATTGAGTAACCCATAAGGGACGATATAGCGTACAGCGTAGTGGTGGAATAAATCCCCATGGTCCGCTTGTATCCTGCTGTTTGGAGAGTTGCAAAAACGTTACCTGCTGTGTTTGTTGGGACATCAGCATCAGCTGTAGTAAACACGTACAGTGTCGCCGGAGATGTTGATTCTACCCATGCCGCTATCGCTTCGTGGTCGGCCTTTGCGGCGCCGCATACCATCCCGACATACCATTCACTACTTGCCGCCCGGCATGCCTCAATCGCTTGCAAAGCAGATTCCCCGCTGCCCTGCGTGCCGATCCAAAGTTGGAACGATGCCCCAGTCCCGAATTTGTTATAAAGCTCCCCAACAAAAAGAGTTGCGGCTTCGTATTCGGGGTCGGTGCTGATGAACCCGTCAGTGAGCATATCGGCAAGGGCCGTATATCTTTTCAGCCGGGTTGACGTACTAATGTGGGTTGATATTCCAATGATCAAAAACTCATTGAAATTACTTCGCGGGGCAGCGGTTGCTGAAACGATCACAGAAACGTTGACAATTGAATTGAGGTTCTGAGTTGCCATAGTTTTACTCCTTTATGTTGGGTTCACATCAATTATCCGTTGCTGTGTTGAACTTTTAACTATAATTTCTGCGCTGGTTATGGACTCAATTGTTGTATTAGAAACGATAAGCTCGTTAAATTTCATAATCATGTTTGTGCGTTCCCACCACTGACCCTCAAATAATTCAGGGGATCTTGTTGCCGCTGGGATGCTGGGTATTAAAAACAAATTGTTAGATGCAAGCGTGTCATGATTTGTTTGGTAAAAAATATTATCTTTTATGGTTTTTGCATTTTTAAAGCTATTTGGACCATAAAATATGTATGATACTTGCATCACCCTTGTGCAGCTTGTCGCTTGATTGCTATTGGCAAGATCAAATTTTCTTTCTCTTTGCCGGTTATATTCATCATCGAGTTCTATGCACTGCAAAAAACAAATATCTTCATTTATCTTCCATGCGGGTGCGCCCTCTGTAGGCCATGCAAGCCTCACGTTGTAATAAGGGTTTGAAGGTGTGGCATCCGCCCATGGGTTAATTGCTGTGATATTAAGCTTTAACCCTGACCCATGGCCTAGTGTAGTAGACACGCCTGTTGCAAGAGCATACCCAGTTCCAATAGTGCTTATATGACCGGTGAGGGCTGACCCACTCCCATCAACAGTGTCTATTGTGTACTTCCCACCTATACCACTAGTTACGTTGACAATATCTAGAACTTGGTATCCAGTCCCAGCATTTGATGGGGTGATGGCTACAGTTTTCAACCCAGTCAAAGCCGCCTGGTATGCATTCCATATTGTTGGGTCAAGTCCCAAAATGGACATAACCAGAGATTGAAATAAAGTCCCAAACTCATCTATGGTGAGGTCAATATCAGTCGCCACGTTTACGTACTCCGTAGGCCTTCCAATACCCGTAGTCCACATACGGCCAGATGTAAGCTATCCGGTAATCATCGCCATTCCATGTGATAACATCCGATGTGCCCTTACTGGCATCGTTGTGGGTAACGTAAATCTCTTGTGTGCTATAAAAGAGCATTGCACCTGTGACACGGTCGGCTTCTGGAACTTGGTTTAAATCCTTAAATCTGGCAACCGTGATCACCCCATTCATGGGAATAGACACAGGTGTGTTTTCTTTCCATCCTCCGGCTCCAAAATCCCCTGATGATCGTGTCACGGTGTAGCCCTGTTCAAAATCAGGATCACCAATTAGCTCGGAAACGTCAATCATTTGACGATACCACGTAGGTAATGGCTTTTCTCATTTGCGCCGTATCAATCAAAGGGGTGTTGGTTCCTTCTATACTTTCACCTGCGGCCAAAGCGGCCTTTGCAGCTTTATACTTTGGACCTTTTATCTTGGACAACTTCCTGAGCACGGTAATATCTGAATTTGCAGCCCACCCATTTCGCGGGTCAGTAAACCATTCCCGGCACACGTTCTGCCCAATCTGGCCCGCACGGTTGAGATACTTTATTGCAAGGGCTTTATTGCCTGATAATGTGGCACTTACTGCCTGTTTCAATTCGTCTTGAATCGGTTCAATGTTGCCATGGGCCTGTATTGCTGGCTCTATTACCGGCCGTGCAGGTATGCGTTTCATGGGTGAACCGTTTGTGTGGATAAAAAGCAATTCAGCGTTACCGACTTCCCCCGTTTTGCGCGTGTTATCTGCTTCGGGTATCCCGACATATACCTGCATATGTTGCAGTTCCTTAAATGCCTCAAGAATTTTTGCCGTGTTATCGGTTATTTTCAAGGATGAATTTACCATATGTACATTGGGCCTGCCCCAATCATCTTGGCAAACGTTATAAACTGCTGGCCGTAGGTTGTTAGGTTCCACGACCCCCATTGCTCCCATCCCGTGACAATGGGTTGATAACTTACCGATACATCAGCCACGGCCTTTGATACCTGTATGCCCTTAGCTAGACCCATAGAAACAACTGTTTTGGCATTTGCGTCTGTGGGCGCTAAAGATTGAAGATAAAGCGTTGCGAAATGAGCCACAAAAAGATTCATACCCATGAGCCACGCATCTTCCCACCGCACCTGTGATACTGTGGCATTTGCTAAATTAACAAATGTCTGTAAAATGGGATTAGGTGACGAACCATTAAGAGGAAACAGAGCAACCGAAAACTGGGAATAAAAAGCCTGAAAGTCAGCTACAGCATAAGGGGGATTATCACCAAAGCGGATATTAGCCGCATCGGTAACGCTCCCCTCTAATGCGTAACTTTCATAGCCGTACTGGCTATCAATCCAGTTGTCGAACTCTGGGGATGGCATTATGCCGTTTTCTCCGTATCAGCCTTAGCAGCCTTGCCCGCAACAAATGGGGTTACCTGGATGATTTCAATATCCCCATCGGCCTGAGCCCATTTGAACATCTGGTCATCGGAACACCAATCGGGGACATCCTGGAAATCCCCCGTCGTTGTACGCACAACTTCCGGGACCATGATACCTGCGGTTTTGTCGAGCTTGTCAGCACCAGGCTTGATAAACCCATATGCTTTCTTTGAAAAGATTCGCATGATCTCCCTTTCTTAAATGCCGTCAAAATAACCAACGGGCTGGGTATACAGGAACTTGGGCACACCGATTTGACCCACATAGAGAGTCAGGTAAGCGGCTTCCTTGACGTCCGGCTGGGTCATGGCACGTTGGATAGGCACGGTCAGATCGAAGTAGAGGCGATCTTCGTCGTTGACATAGGCAAGGGCACGATCCGTACCATTGGCACCGGCACCGATGCACCAGCGAGAGGGATATATCTGGACATCCACACCCTGGGTTTTTCCGATGTTGTTTTCGAGGAGGTAGGTCAGGATAGACGCCGAACCGGCCGATGAAACCAGTGTGGTGGAGATGTAGGCAAACTGTGCGGGCGGGATCAGAATCTGGTTTGCCATCCCTGAAACGTCGTACTGCGACGCCGCCCACGTATTGACCAGCATTGTGTTGACGTCGTTCAGGATTTCATTCGGAGTTTTATCTTTCCATGTCCGAAGAGTCGAAGCGCCGGCGGGTACCGCAATAGCCGTGATGGTCGTGTTATTCAGCAAGCCGGGGTTGCTGGCAAAACCCTGGTAGACCATAAGGTCAAGGGTTTTGTTCCAGTTAAGCCGAATACCTTTGTCAAGCAGGTCATCAAGCGAGCGGCCAACTTGCTGCATTTTCTGCATATCGACATAAGGCACTTTCAGGATATTGCCCCACCCAAATACGGGGTAGAGGTCTTTACCAATATCCGCCTGCATGAGGGGAATACTGTTGGACTGACCGCCCATCAGGCCGTACATATTGGGGCCAGACGTGGCGTAATTGACGTTGAAGGTTGACGTGTAATCGACCCATCCACCGCCGCTCTTACATACGATATCACGCATCCACGTGACGGAGGTCAGCGGCTCGCGAACCTTGGGATCACGTTTTTCAAGTTCACCCTGGAGAAAAGCCAGCCCCCCTGAAGTCGCGGCGTCGAAAGTCAGAGCGTTGAAAGCGTTTCCGTTCCGCATGGCATCGATTGTTGCTTTGTTTACATTGGTTACAAGTTCCATTGTTTTTGCTCTCCTTTCTCCGTTACGGTGCAATCCGCGTCAGGATGGTAAGTTCGGCTACGTTGTTCGCATCTTTTGCGCCCGTAGTCCATTGGCAATTGGTAAGCTGGACAGTATTGCCACCATCGGCGGCAGCCTCAAAGCCGCCGACAATACCGGCAGGGATCGCACCATTCAGAGTTTTGCGCATGTAGACGGCACCGCCAGCGGTGGGCGTGCCAACAAGGCAATTGACAACAGCCGATCCGCGTTCGAGGGCATCACAGGCATTACCGGGTGAGTACTGACCGGCGCTCTGCGTGACGTAGGTCGTGGACTGCTGAACTTCACGGACGGCCACACCAGCAAAAACAGCCGCGGTGAGGGTACCTCCGGCAGCAATCCATGCAGCAATATCGGAATACGTGTTATCCGTATTAAGAACAACACCTGCGCCGAATTTGGGGCCTGCGGCATCCGCCGATTTAACCAGCCGGTTTGCGATGATACAATCACCGTTCCGGCTGTATGAACCAGGAAAACCGATATTCATTTGAGTGCCTATAGCTGAACCGGGCATGTTTATCTCCTTTTAATGCAAAATGTTTTTGCGGTGGAATTTTTCTTTGGCGCTTTTGCCGAAATCAGTATCATCAGTCCGTTTGGCGTCCTGGGCTTGTTTCAGTTTCAGCAAGTCACCATATGAAGCCTTCTGGCTATTGGGAGCTTTGAAAGATGCTATCAGAGCATCGCAAGCTTTCCTTTTTGCCGGGCCGTCGGGCATTGCAGCAATTACCGGGCGCATCGCCTTGATAGCGGCAATAGCGGCATTGGAATCGGCTCCGGGAATGGGATTGGTCGGGAGTTCTTCACCGGCCAACGTTTCGACGGGAATCAGTTCGGCGTCGCCAGTCTCTTCCTTCTTGCCCTCTTCGAGCTCTTTGACAAAAGCATCAAGGGACTCTTCCGGGCCTGCCGCTTCGCCAGCTTCCGATGTTTCGAGTTTTGCCATCCTGGCGGAAATGCCTTTGATCTCTTCCAGAATCTGCTTCATCGCTTCGGCGTGCTCGTTGGTGTTGCTCTCGTTGGTAGTATCGACGTCCTTTGTGCAAGCATCTTCATTGCGCTTTTCGTTACGAGCTTCCCCCTTCGAGGTTGCTTCAAATGCCTTTGCTACCTCTTCCGGTTCGGCATCTTTGGCGAATTCTTTCAAGCCAAGGCCGAAAATGTGTTTTACGCTGAAAGCCATTTTTGTCTCCTTTTTAATCTCTGGTTTGTGATCTCTTATAGCGACTTGGGTTCCGGCCCTGCCATGTGGGACAATAGCAATATGGTTGATACGGATGTTTTTTTGTTCATATTTCCCTTCGCCTATTTTACTGTAATCGCATATATAGCCAAGGGACACTTCCCGCTGCCCGTTTTCTACCTTGGAAATCAGACTGGCATCTTTGATATGTAGGTCAGCAAGCAACTTGTCATCATCTTCGCCCGTGCCCTTTCTGCTGTTCTGGGCATGGCCCTTTGAATATGAAGCATGATTATTGGGATCGAGCAATTGCGAGGGATGAAGGTCTGTTATATCCTTGCCCTCTACACTTGCAACTGTTGCAGGGTGGAATACCTCTTTAGGGTCTCTCCATACCTGAACAATACCCGGCTCATCTGCCCCAATCTCTTCAGATGCATATTCCTGCCACCCTGTACGACCAACAGGCACGTTGTGCGCTATCAAAAACCCCTCTGGAGTCTTTGAAATGTTGTCGCTGATTTTGGTAGCATAATACGCGATAGCCATTGGTAAACCTTATTCAGCCGGGGTAAAAGTCAGCGTTGCTTTGCCTGCACCACTTTTCAAGGTGGTCACGAATTTGACGGCATTATCGTTCAGACCAACAATGTGAAAACTGCGGGTTGCTGTCGTGGTCATGTTGGTAAATGCCGTAATAGTACCATCAGCATGCTGTACAAAGGGCGTACTGAACGTGCCAGTGGTAGAAGGTGCACTCTGCACGGCAACAGACCAATGTGCGGTGGTGCCGCTTGTCACCGTAACCTGCAACGACCCGGCCCTGTGACTTGACATGCTGATAGCAGGCGTAGGGTTGACTTCCGTGCTGGACGAATAATTACCAAGGGTAATAGCCGCCCCCTTCACGATAGTACCCGCCACGGGGTTCAAGGCGGTATTGGCGACGTTATAGTTCCCGTCCACAATGGCAAAAGCGCCACCGACGCAAAAACCGAGTACCAGGAAGATCACGACGAATGCTATTGACTTCTTTGAAATACGGTCTTTCATTTTGGGTTCTCCTTTTGCTGTGGGTAAATATATTTGTGTTGCAATATACTCTGTGTGTAGGCCACAAAAAAAGACGCCGAGAGGTTCAGAGCCCTCTGAGGCGTCTTTTAATGCGCTTGCGTCGCTTGCCATCTGGCCGGATGTTGGGCGAACCTGATTTATTGTGTTACTCTATTATCACAAAGTGAGTTAAAAAACAACACATTTATGCGGCCTGTTGGTACATCACCGCATATTTTTGGAACTGGCCTTTATTCATAGTGATAATACTACCACCGATATGCACTTTAGCCGGGAATCTGATCATATCGAGGCGCACGATCGGCTCAGGATAACATCTACAATTCCATATATCACCCGCTTGATATGTACCGTAATTCTTATTTTGCCGATCAAGTAATTCAGGGTTAGGGGCTTCTCTCCAATTGATGATTACGCCCTCCATGTGCTTGTGGGAATCACGCACACGGGCATCATGGGACGTGCGCCAAACGTACCAGTCAAGATCAAGGCTATCTGCCCTGGCCTTTGTAAGCGCCGTTGACGCCTTGCTTGTCTCTGTTCTAGCAATCAGATTGATACGGCTGTCTGCAATCTGCGGGAACTGTTGTTTCAATTCATCGGCAATGTCGCTTGACCGTCTGCCCTTTTGGGACTCTTGCAGGACATAGTCATTTACCTCACGAGCTATAGCAAGTGGGAAGGTTGACACAAGCTCTGCATTCCGAGTGATGATAGACTGCACTGCATAGCCTATAGGACCATTCATCTCATTGCGCAACATATCATATATGAGCTGCCCTTGCATGGACTCACGGGCAGCAGCACGCCACGTCTTGGCACCTTCTACAACAAGCCCGGTAATCATCTTGACAGCAGCCGATCGAGTGAAATCGTTGAACGCCTGGGAAAGGGATAAACTACGTAGGTTTTGCGTGAGTTCAAACGGATGGGTGAAATCCAGCACAAGCATCCGCTTGAATAGGCTGGCAAGCATCCGCTTATACTGTTCTTCTATTCTGCGCTTTGGTTGCCAGATGCTATTCATTCATCGGCCTTATCTGATGGCTTATTAGGCTCGAATCCAGGCAAGCCACCCATTCCCATTTCCTGTTTTGGCTCCAGGCTATCATCGGCCTTCTCGATATCTTTATCAGTGATGTTTGACCACATACCAGTTTCGTCAGACATTTGGCGCAGCTCTTTCAAAGCTATCTGCTGGGATATGATACCGGCATTGAATGTGTCGTTGACTGCCGTCGTCTTTTTGCTGGCAAGTTCTGCCCGGCGCTCACTGGTAACAGTCTGGCATGGCTTGAAGGCAAAATCAAGATCGTCTGGTATCTCACCCCAGGTGGACAACGCAATCACGGGTGTGAGTTTGTCAAGCTGGGGGCGCAACTGGCTGTCCTGTTTCTCACCCAACATGTCGTAATAGTTTTGGAGATCGCTTTCACCGGAAGAGTTCAAGCCAGACGGCGCACGGCCAAACAACTTCGTACACGGTATTTCGGCGGCCCCGGACATGTCGAGCATAAAAGATTCGTATATGTCGTTGATGCCTGTGAACGAATACTGCTTAGTATCGAAGTCGTCGTCCTTGTCAAGCACCATCATGCCCATGTTGGACATGAGCCGGTTTTGCGCTGACAGAGTGTTGTAAAGGTTTTGTTGTGCCTTGGGGTTATTTGCGGCAAGCTGCTGGGCTAATGATCCCATTTTTAGCACACGTACGTTAGCAAGAAATATTAGACTGGCAATGTTCCACGAGGTGTTATCCCTCTTTTTGAGTTCATCGAAAACAATCTCGACCTCAGATGCCCCCCAATGTACTTCGGCTTGTCGCTCCCAAAAAGGGAGGTTACGGCCGATAAAGCGCAAGACTCGTGATGCATGTACATCATAGAAGTGGCCTGTCTCTGTCGTCACCCTATAGGATGCAGGGAGTCCAAAGTCCGGGCTATTGATATCCTCTATTTGCTCTGCGCTAGGGGTGATACCACTCCACCTATCGAGTACAAGCAAACCGCAATAGCTTCCAGGCATCACTTGATCAAGGTCAAGCGGCTGGTCAAGCATATTCTCATGGCCCTTGATCATCATGATCGCGCCCGCCCCACCATACAGCCGACCCCATTTCAGGGCCTCATTGATGGCGGCACGGGTCCGGGTAACGCGCTCCACCTTCTGGTATTTGTCTATCATTTCTGGGGATACTTGGCAGGTAAGTTCAATCCAGTTCTTGCACATATCATCAGGGATGGTGTCGATTACTTTGCGAATAATCCAATGGGACCGGTACAGCGAATTCATCAGGTTGTAATCGCGGGATAGGCGTGTCAGAGGATAATCGGTGCCCTCCATGATGTTGTTGGAGCCAAAGCCGATACGCGCCATAAGATTTTGGAATGAGTCCAGGGTTTGAGTATCAGCATCATTAGTTTGGATAGGCGCGGTAGTGACCGGTAGTTTTTTATTTTTACGGCTCATACCGCTAACCTCCATTGTGGTATTTTAGTTTTGATACCATAGCGTAATGCATCGGGGCAATGGTCGTTTGATTTAATCGGCTTTTCTTCACCACGCAGGGCGGCCTTTTCGTCCCAAGCATAAGCTGCTGTTTCTCCAATAGTGTTTGTACACCTTTTATGTATTCTGATCAAGCCTCTTTTCATCATGACCGAGACCATGCGGATGCCGTCGAGGACTTCGTTATCTGCATCCTGTACTAAAAGGCCACGGGATCGAAGTTCCGCCGCAAAGGATGCTGCCGAAGGGTCAAGCACAATCGTGGCGTCTTCCTTAGGGCCTATAAACTCTATTAGGTCATCAGCATACTCACTATCGGTTTTTTGACGGCCCTCTTTTTTGCTGTCCCAGTAATATTCCCTATCCACCCAAACGCTTTCACCATCATCCAGCATATCGAGGAAGGGCATGGGATTAGTGGTCCCGTAATCAATAAGGATGTACCTGTCCACGTAGCCACTACGCAAGCCAATAGGTATTGTGTCTTCATCGTATAATAGATCATCAGACCAGCAATCTTTGTAAATTGCCCCTTCGGCTACTACCCATAGGCCTAGGATGAACCGCTGGTAATAAACACCTGCATATGCATTGCGGATGAAATGCTTGTATTCTTCGTCAAGAGCCGGATTGTCGTCAAGTTCAAAATGGATAACTTTAACCATCTTTGAAGCGAGCTTTTCAGGGTCGTTGATATATTCAGTGTAGAGGTAATGGTAGGGGGAATCAGGGTTAGTCGTTGCGTACAGCCTCGCCCCTGGGACGGACATACGGTTCAGAAGCTGTTTAAAAAAACGTTCTGGCATCAAGGAGAGCTCATCACAATATGCCCGTGCTATGGTCTTACCACGGATATATTTTTCAGATCCTTCATCCTTAGCGCCGATAACTTTGTATTCATCCCCAAACAAATCGAGCTCGCCTGATTGCCGGTTGTAGTGATAGTTGCGCGTGCCTACTACGTCGAAGAGGTCACGGAGGATATTATCGTAGATTGTGTCCTTTGATACGCCCGTGATAACCCCTAACCCCTGGGGGGCATCACCGCACATATTAATCAGCTTGGGGATCATGGCAACCGTCTTACCAGACCGTACAGAGCCTTCCAAAATTGTAATACGGGAATCTTGACCTACAGGGGTGAGGATGAATTGGAGGGCTTTCTTGCCAAAGGGTTGGAGTATCATAAGCTATTCGCACCCTGCTTAATAATATCCTTGAGGGATTCAAGCTGGTCTTCTGCCCCTTTGTCCTTCACAATGATCGAAGCCTCTGGCCGATAGTCAGCAGGGAAACGATTGCATATCTGTAGCCGGTACGCTTGTGCGTTAAATTCCTTGCCACCCCATATCCCAGACATGCCCTGCGACTCCCACCATGCAAGGGAAAGCTCGCGTGCGCGTTGCATGGCGTCTGAAAATTCAGTATGTTCCTTGCACCATTCGTCTAATGTTGACCGAACAACATCGAGTTCAGCCGCCATCATAGCCTTGCTGAACCCTTTTTTCCCACACTCGACAACGACTTCACAGAATGGTTCACGGTATACGGTAGGACGACCAACGGGATTATTGGTTACTTCGGTAGGTTCTTCACCTGCTTTGACTCGTTCCCACCCAGGGAGAGAGCAGTTTACGGGTTTATTGGTAGGTTCTTTCTTTTTTTCGCCCTTTTTCATAGGTTATCCACAGGTAAAAAGGTATTTATTCGGTTTGTTGCATATTATTGTAATCATAACCATAAAATGCCATGTTTATTGGGCGTGGATAAAAAAGTTATCAACAGCCTCTACACAAATCGCTTTGCCAGATATCTGGTATAATTTTATAGGGGCACGCGTCCAGTAACACGTCATATTTCCAGAATAACCCATCGTGAGGATGTATACCCACAACGACAGCGGGGAGCCCTTGATAAATCACTTTGTCTTCCGGCCCAAATCTATACTTTTCCATTTCAGGTTTTTCTTTCTATGCGGTTCTGTTGTTTTGCCCCTAGTCCATGGACACAGGACAACCCCTTTACAATAAATTCAAAAGTCAATATGTTTTTTGTCTCTTCATACCAGTTAAGGGCAGCTAGCACGTGCTAGCTGCCCACCTATTTTGAGCTTGACCGGGTTCTGTGCTATCCAGGCCCATTCGCTACGTACTGAGCGGCGGCGGGATAGTTGTGGACCCGGTAGAGGCCCGGCTGATTATAGTTTACCTTACCACATTGTAATGGTGTTTGCAACTATTTTTACTTGGTTAATTATTTTTGTTGACTTATATAATTGATGGCGGTATTATTAAGTTAACGATGGGGAACGAAACAAGGAGGATATCATGAAACTTACAAACGACGAACAACGCGGATACAACGACAGGCTGGCAGGCTTCTATGACAAATGGTTTAGGTACAACAGACAAGACGACGGAGCTGCTTATAACAGAGGTTGTGCCCGTGCTGTAGATAGTGGCAAATGCAAAGATTATTTCACCTTGATAGAATGTAATAACAGCGTCCTCAGGTCTTAACAACAGCCGCCCCGCCCGTGGCATAGTAACGGGCAGAAAGGTGTTTATGTATAAAAAAGTTGAGCATAAAAAGAAAACAGGCCCGAAGCCATCCGAACGCTCTAAACGACGAATGTATTATATCAGAGTCAGCGAAGATTTTCACGCTAATTTGCTGGAATTAAACAAAGATTTTGTCAGGACGGTACTCGAAACATATGCCACCAAAGAAAATAATGCAGCCTACCAAATAAAAATATTGACATAGATAATTATCGGTGGTAAAGTCTAATTACAATGAAGGACAAACAAGGAGGCCACACCATGAAACGTATAGAAAAAGCGGACAGTAAACATTTATATGAGGTGGAAACGTCTGTAAGCGGGTATGTGGGCAAAATTGAGGTAGAAGCCGACACACGGGCAGAAGCCAATACGACAGCGGTGGCTTATGGATATGTTGTAAGATCAATTAATATGGTTGGCTAACAGCCGGTACCCCGGCAATCTAATGGAGGTGGAAAAACAATGAAAAAACTCACTCGCAACCAATTGGCCAACAAAATAAACCTGCTGGTGACTAGCCGCCGTAAACCCATGCCGTGCCCTGTTTGCGGCAATGACCGTTGCTCAATTTTGGCACACCACGGCTAACCCAACACCGGGCACGGTGCCCCACTATAAGGAGGGACTAATAACCCAACCACATATAACGAACAAAAAGGGGCTTTGCGGCCCCTTTCCTTTTTAAGAATGGTATCAACCCCGTGTAGAGGCTAACAGGCCGCTTCTCTGCCCTATATTTGTTTAGCAGGGTGTTGGTATTTACAAAATACTCACCATAGCCACATCTGGCAGTCGGGCTGGTCCGTGTCGTTGACGTTTTCTTCTTCCATCCACCATGACCAGTATTCGTCTACTGACCCGTATTGCGTGTTGCTCCGAGGCAACCCGTCTTTACGGGGGATATCTCGCCATTTTACCAGCCAATCCAAAGCAGCTTTTTTCCACATTTTTTCGTAGCGCGGCCACCGGGCAAAATCTCGCTTTCTCCCCTTCGTTCCGCTCATGGGACACCCGATGCAACCTAAACGGTGATAGCCCTCATCGTAGAGACTGCAATACGTCATGCTGTTCCCGTAGATAAATTGCCACACATCATCGTCAGTCCAGTACAATATCGGAGACATTATTGGAGCCTTTTGTCCCGGTATTATTCTGGTTGGTTGCCAAAGCCCTTTCCTTCTCGCCGACTCTGCGGCTCTTACTCCAACGGCTTTGAATAGACCATTACCGCCCTGCTCCTTGTAAATCGAACAGCACCACCGCATAACTCTAGTCGGCAACCCCTGATAATTATCAACCATGTGCCGCAATATATGTTTTTTAGGATTGTGCCAGATCACTTGCGGATACTCCTGTTTGATAAACCACACTAGTTCGGGCGGGTCGATGGTGACATTGGAGTAATTGAGCGTGTACTGCACTCCCGCCAGCCCAAACAGCTTCGCCATGACAATAGAGTCCTTTCCACCACTGAAGCAGACATAGTACCCATCCGGCGACAGTGCCAGCGCCTGTTTCTCAAACGTGCGGATAAGGTCAATTGCCATTTCAATTTTATCTTGCAATGGGGCACGCAGGGCGGCCTGGTACATGGCCTCCGTGTCGTCGTTCCCGTATAGGTCAACTATTTTATTTTCAACCATGCCGCCCTCCCACCATTTTGACATCTTTCTTTTTGGCGCTGTAATCGTCAAATAGTTTTAGCGAATTGACCAAATAACTACCATCTTCTAACTTCACGATCTGCGGCACACGGTCGTTTGACATGAGGTTTTTTACGTGGTTAGCACCCGTCCAAACTGGCACGTCCCAGTCTTTCCATTGGCCGTTGTGGTAGTATTTGCCGGTCATATCTTAGACCACTGATTTTTGAGATAGAAGGTGCCAGATTCAGGCAGCCATAATTCCCCGTTGTTAAGCTCTCTGCCTTTTACGATAAAAGGTTTTTTGCCCTGCATCGTGACTCGTGCTGTGACAGCCACCGATTTCCGCATTAACATCTGCGCTCTATCCATACCCCCTCCTTAGTTTAGTTGTTTGACTGCCTCGATAAATAATAGACCATGACGCGTTTATTTTATGCCTAAAGAAAGTTGTTTTGCAGTGGTAGAATCTGCCTCTTTACAATTGTTCACGGCTTGTTTCCAATAAGCCGTTTTAAGTTCAATACCAAAAGATTTCCGGCCCATTTGTAGGGGTACAACTAGCTCAGTACCAATCCCCGCAAAGGGAGTAAAAACAGTATCGCCGGGATTCGTCCAGAGGTCAACTGCCCTTTCAACTACTTGAATTTGCAGTGGGCAAATATGGCGCTCATCCGCATCTTCACGGACGCTAAATCTCTGTAAAGTATCGGATGGGTTTATGTCCTGGCTAACATGCAAAAAACCATCTCCATAATCCGCTGGTTGGATGTTTTCCGCCCCATTAAATGCACTGACTTTCTTTTCTTCCTGCCCGATAACTGCCCATACCGGAGACGCATATCGCTGCCATACCGCAACGGGGAACGTATCGTTTGTGTGAGTAACAGGCTCGGTGTTGTCCCCTGGTTTTCGCATAACAACCAGATAATCAGGAATGCCCTGGCGGTTCATGCACGAATCTTTTTTGATCTGTTTATGGAGAAGACCAAGCGCCTTAGTCCTTTGCATGGCAGTTACAGGATCTTTCCAAATGCAAACCTCTGAATGGAATATCCACCCATTATCTGTAAATACTCGTATCAGTTCCCCCCTGAAATCTCTGATCCCGATCACCCCATCGCGTTCCTTGCTCGTTGGCAGATTCATACAATGAAAAGCCAATAAACGACCGGGCTTGGTAATGCGGTAGAGTTCAGGGACGAGAAACCGGAAATGGTCTGCAAACTCCTTATCGTTCTTTACGTTACCCATGTCTCGATCACTGTTTGAGTAGGTATAAAGCGACGCAAACGGCGGGGAAAATATTGAGAAATGCATAGAGTTATCGGGAATCCGTTTAATGATCTCGCACGAATCCCCATTCCAAAGAGTATAATTTTCCGTCTCTACTGATTCTTCAACGTAAACCGACTTGTCTGCCGACGCCCCACGGATATTCTTAGTCTCAATTGACTTCATGTTTTCAACCATATTTTCTGCCATTGACATAGCATCCGCCTCTTTTCTTTCAATATTTCTGACAACCGCGCCCTCTGTTTCAGCAGTGATTACGTGAACTTTTACCGCCTCTTTTTGCCCGAACCTCCAACACCGACGTACTGCCTGGTAGAACTGTTCATAAGAATCAGACAACCCGACAAAAGCCATGTTGTGGCAGTTTTGAAGATTTAACCCGTAGCCAAACATACTCGCTTTACTAACTAACCGGGATATGGTCCCATCCTGGAATCCGATCACTGACTTTTCTTTGTGTTCGATGGAGTCTGCCCCCTTGACTTCAACAGCCCCATCAATAGCCGCTTTAAGTTGAGCACTCTCTTCATTGAGATTACACCATATTAACCACTGCTCGTCTGGTTTCTCTGCCACTATCCGTGCGCACTCTGCTACCCTATCCACAATAGTGGATTTGCGCTCATGCTGTCGTTCTTGGAGAGTGAGCGCTTCAACTGGGAAAAGAAACCCATCCGGAGCTTGATCGACTTTGACTGTATGCTGTTCAATGGTCATTTCAGGAAGAGTGAATAACCCATCGTCATATCCCAAATCAGATGGCTTGCGGATGTTAACAGCCCATGAACATATCCACCGCCAAAAGTCGTTTTTTGCATGGCCTTTCAACCGCCACTTGGCGGTATCCCCTCCGTCGTGGACAAAAAACATGGCAAGCATTTCAGTACGGGACATAACACCCAAAAACTCAGAATGGTTGCCAAGTTCCATATAATCGTTCGGGGCGGGTGTAGCGGTACATGCCAAACGAAAAGGGGTGTTTTGGAATGAATCAACAATCTGATTGCGGAACTTGCCCGAATAAGATTTTAGGATAGAACTTTCATCCAAGACAATCCCTGTAAAATAAGATGGATCAAAATGGTCAAGCATCTCGTAGTTAGTGATGGATATACCTGGTTTAACCTGATCTTGGTCACGGCAATATTTTATTTCAATATCAAGATTGTTTTTTGCCAACATTACAGTTTGAGGGGCCACAGCAAGTGGTGCCAGTATTAAAACGTTACCGGGTACATGTTTTGCCCACTCTGATTGCATTCCTGTTTTATAAAGACCGCAATCGGCAAATATCGCCGCCCGACCGCGTTTTAATGCCCATCGCGTAATATCTCTCTGGAAATCGTAGAGAGATTTATTTAATTCAGGTATTACTGTTAGCCCTGTTGGGATATCCACAACAGCTTTATTTTTTAGAAATTCATAGTATTCCATAAATGTCAACCCCCCGTTTGTTTAACTGCCTATAACGGTAAATCTGATGTTGATTGTTCTTGGAAATGTGCAGGGTTCCCCTGAATTTTGCGTATTTCATTCATCTGGCAATCACCCCACCCTAAACCAGGATAAGTTTTGTCCATTATCCCTAAACCTTCTACCAGTTTGTCCCGACCCACGCTGTAGTCAACGGTCATGGCAATAATAGCCCAAGCCCGTTTGACGTATTGATCGTGATTGCCTCCGAATTGTTGCTGAAACTCTCGGTCAACCACATGCCTGGGTTTAGGTTCGTCAGGAGAATTAGCAGAGTTCAACTTTTTCTGTTCCTCCTGAGCCATTGCCACAATACGGCTGAGAGGTGGGAAAGTAGCAGGGGAAATCTCCGCGTATACGCGCTTTGTAATCTGCACCATCACTGAATCCTGAGTGTCTTTGAGGTCATCAGTGATAGCGTTGATGGCATCAATAGACCAAGCCCGGTTAAAATGAGTTTTCCCTATGTGATCAAGCCCCTCTTTTAGCGTGTTGTATTGCATTTTCGCTCCAGAGTATCTTTTTTAAGAAGGTCGAAATAGCTGCCCGGTTCATAATCCTTGGTAATGTCAAACTCACAGCTTTCAATTTTTTTCTTGCCGTTACCCATCAGCACCCCCTTGACGTAGGCAACGGAATTCTTCCCCTGCTCCGCCGAAATTCTGAATGCCTCGACAATCGCGTCTCGTGGGTAATGCTGGCATAGTTCGCTTGCCAGTTGGTTGCAGCCTGGGGGCATTGCGGTTTTGAAGTTGTCGGTGAAGAGGAATCGGAAGTCATTGATCGTCATCATCGCCTTTTGCTCTAGTGGTGCTAGGTAAGAAGGTGATGATGTAGGTTTTTCTTTATCTACTTCTACTTCTGTATTCTCCATCTCCTTCTTGGGGCCGACACTCTCCTTTTTTTGTCCTGATTTTTTAGAGTATTCATCTCGGTATTTCAATATGTTAGGTATGGAGATAGTTAAAACATCCTTCATAGATAAATCATAGATAGTCGATACATTAGGCGAACATTGTGCATAGATAAGCGATAGATTGCTCATACATTCGAACAAGATACGTGCTTTTTTGAGATGGTATACTCCGGTTAATCTCATCCAATATGACATGGGATAAGAGACGCTGCACTTGTCTCCGTCCTTGCCAATTTGGTTCGCAACCGCCTCGACAATCAGCCACCAGAAACCATAACCCTCAGCCCCATGGGATGCCAACAACGCGGCTAATTTTTCGTCAATATGCGAATCGGTCAAATGCTTAAACCATTTCAAATTACACCGCCTTTTTAGGCCCGCAGTTCATCCAACAACTCAGAAGCCAGATCAATCGCTGCCTGCTGGACTTCATTACCCGACGCATGTACAATCAATGCAAGGGCTGTTTTCAGCCGCCTAGACAGTGTTTACCAATCAGTATGGGGGCGGCTCGGCTTGACATGCTTGGAGGTGGCCTTAATCTTCCCATGATCTTCGGCAACTTTCACAGCATCACGCAAAGTTTTGCCAGCTAACAGCGATCCTTCTTGCCGGACGGTATTTACCGCCAACGTTGCGGACACTTGCCCCTGCTCAACCATTTGGACGACATCAGCGGGTGCTTCTAGAAGAGCAAGGGCATTCGTAATTGTAGTAGTGGAGACACCCCGGCGCTGGGCTATTTCTTGAGCCGTCCATCCGAATGTTGTAAGGCGTTTAATGGCTTTTGCTGTTTCGAGAGGTTTAAGGGGAAGGCCATCGTTTGAATTGAGAAGGTCAAGCGTGCGCTCTTCTTCGTTTTGGGTGTTTGCAATAGCAAGGATACCCTTAATAGGCGCTCCTTCTTCTTTTGCTAGTACGAATGCCCTGCGACGGCAATAACCCGCTACAACGTAAATTTCGCCGTTTTCCTGGCATATCGTGATCGGGGGAAATGCGGTTGTTCCTCCGGCGTGGATAGCATCCGCCATTTTACGGATATGCGCTTGAGTTTCGGGGCTATCCATATCGCGGACGTTATAACCTGGGCGCTCTTTGATTGCTTCGGGCTGAAAAAGAAAACTGTCGCCACCACGCCCCACGCATGCCTCATGTTCTTTCAACCTTGCCATTGTCGGCCTCCTTAAAATGGGTGTTTGCCGCTGAAACAATAAGCCCCTAAGGGAATCTGCACATTCCGCCTAGGGGCCATTGTCCTTCGCTGGCAATGCCAGTAAAAGGATTATCTGCATAGCCGGGTGCAGCCGACTTTTGCTATTCAATTTTGCCTATACTATACGCCATCCTCGTCTTTTTTGCAAGCATTCCGATATTTCGACGCCGTCTGTTCCAAAATGCCCATATTTTTTGCCAATAAGTCCGAAATCCATGTCCTATCCTTTCCGGGGGTGTTGGTTAATCGCAGGTCTTGTGCCAGATGATTCCGTCATCATCTCTGAAATGCTTTTGTCCTTCGAGGATTGGCAGACCACAACTTTCACAATCCCCAATTACTGCTTTACCGTCGATCGTCATAACCTCAGCGTTTGGATATGCTCGTTGGAATGCCCCTATCGCTTTATCTAAATCGGTTTCTTTTGTGATGTGGCACACCTCTTCTTCTGGGATTACGCCAGTTATTTTCATCTCTTCTCTCCCTTCGGCCCTATGGGCGGGGTTAATCGTTTTCTATAAAACATTGACCAATACTTTCGTCGCTGCTCATGGCCAGTTTATGTAGTTGTTCCGGTGTGAGGTCGATATGCACGCTTCGGTAGTTGCAGGGGTCTTGAAGATGGATAAATGGTGATAAGTCGCGTATTATTACAGTCAGTTTCATTTTTTCACTCCTTTATGGCGCTGATGATGGCTATCTGGGCGTCGTTTACCCCGTGCAGCCATGCGTCCTGGCTGTTGGTTAGTGCCCCTTCCGAGTTGGCCCCTGATGGGTTAATTACGGCATCCTGTACGGCGTTTATGCACCGCGCCCGTTCTCTCTGCTCCCCGGCGGCTAGACCGGCGTGGAAACCGTCTTTAACTACCCTTGTTACCGAGTCGTGAATAAATGGTATTGGAGTCCCATCCGTGGCGATAGCCCACCACTCTTCAAACATCTGCTCCGGAGCCTTACCACTCATAAATCCTCCAGGTGGTACTTAGCTTTGATATCAGCTATAGCGCATAGGTATGCAGAAGGCCCATCAAACCACGATCTATTATCTATTAAAATTATGATCTCCCGCGCCGTTTCTTGCCGGGTCGTCTCTATAACTTTGTCGTGGTCGGTAAGACAATCAACGCATATTTCTTTGTCGGTGAGGACCTTCAGCGCGTCCCGTTCCTTGGTAAGCTCTGCCATCTGGACGCGGAGACAGTCAATCTCATCATTCAGCCCATTAATAATTGATGTATTTTCATAGTCAGCGTTGCAGAGTTGTGTATTTGTACGTTTGTCGCTCATCCCTGCACCTCCTGTAAAACAGCACGAGCAATGCTTGAATCTTCCCAGTCCTTTCCGTGGCTCAATTTTTCCAGCACCTCTCTATACCGGGCGTTCTCGACCTCCACCGCTGCATTGTCGTGGTAGTACGTCCGACCAGCGGGCCGGGTTTTGAGAGCGGAGTTCTCGGTTTGTAGTCCAGCACGTATCTCGTTCGCAGTGAGAAGCGCGTCGTTTAGCCACCGGATATGCCAGTTCTCGTGCATGATGCAGTCCTGAGCGCTACAGGAAGCCATTTTATGCTGGTATTCGCAGACCTCGCACATATCGTCATAGCAGCATTGATTTTCCTCTTCTTCTGCCAATTCAAAAGCCCCAAGAAGATGGTCAATGCACCATTCGGCCTCTTCGATAATTTTAGGAGTGCCCAGCAAATCCCACGTTTTTCTGGATTTCCACAATGCCACTCTTTCCTTTAACTCGTTGTCACTCATGGGGGGTCTCCACTCGTTTGATGGTCTTCTCCAACTTTGCTATAGCACCCAGCAGCGTTTTAGACTGTTTCCACTATTGATGTTTGGCCGCAAGCAATAGAGATTTGCATTCTTTGACTGTCAATTTTTCAAAAGCCATATCTCCTCCATCCTGTTAATTGTTAGCGGGGGCCGGTCTAAACCCCACTTTTGCCTCGGTACCGGTCCACAACTTGCGTTACATGATCTTCTTCACCGTCACGGTGCTCCGCGACGTACTTCCGCAGATACGACTGCACGGCCTGATACCATTCCTTTGCCGTAACTTGGATCAGGCCCATGTGCCCATGTTTTCCATCCGGTTGTGCCGATCTCATGTACTCTTGCAGCTCACCAGATGCCCAGGCGCGGGGAAGGTACAGCCACCATGGCTCCAGGCAAAGAGATAATTTGTCGGCCATACAGAGCCGGGAGGGCTGATGCCCCACTTGCTTTGCCAGAAAACGAGAGTGAAACAGGCAAAACCAGCGCCATGTGTAATTGTGATCTGCCGCATAACCTTTCCTGCGGATTATGCGCGGCCAGTCAAAGAGCTTGTGCATGATTATCGCCCCACGGTATGGGTGCAGGCCGCCTACCGCTCCGTCCATTTCAGGGCATCCCCAATACCCCCAATCATGAACAATGAACGCCACCCATAGGCGCGGGTCAAAAGGAAAACCATAGAGCTTCCACCAGGCCAGCGCCACCCAAAGAGGATGAATAAACACTTGATGCACCCCGAAAAGTAATGATTTTGTCCCAACCTTCATTGCATATCCTCCCATGACAGGGCTTTCCACGCCGCCCCGCTGTTAATTTGGTGGCAAATCTGACACCATTTTGTTGACGCCAGCAATATGGTCACTGTAATCCTTTCAATTTTGCCTTGTACGTAGCGTTTATTTTGCAGATAAGAGCTTCTATGTCAACGTGCCACAATAAATATACCGAAGGGCCAGTTTGGTGCCGCCAAGCATGGCATTTGCGGCATAACGGTATAGTTTTGTCGTCCCCTGCTTTGATCCCCATCCCATGTGGCCCTTCGTGATGACTCTCGTTAGGGCCTAACTTGCCGCATCCGGCGCATGGTAGCGTCCTAGCAAAACTGAGGCG
>Ga0302262_10000171_pt1 | contig 26967 bp, 41 predicted proteins | sample II_Fen_E3_4_FD_194557 | JGI IMG/M metagenome (GOLD analysis project Ga0302262, IMG submission 194557) | Peat permafrost microbial communities from Stordalen Mire near Abisko, Sweden - II_Fen_E3_4 | ecosystem: Environmental > Terrestrial > Soil > Wetlands > Permafrost | place: Sweden: Abisko...
CCCCCCTTGGAGGCCGTTGTGGCGCGTTCCGTCTCCGAGGAGCCAAATAGTCTCTAGGGCGCGCAATCGACGCTCGCCGGCCACAAGAACCGGCCCCTCGAGGGTTTCTCGCACAACAATCGGGTGGAGTAGCCCAAGACTGGAAATTGAGTTTGCGAGGTCTGTCAGAGCCTCGGGATCAAATTCTTTCCGCTGGCGATCAGGGGAGATGATTAGTTTCGAACGGTGGATGTGGGAAGTCATTGGGCTTGCTCCGGCGTGAGGTCGGCTTCTTTGATGAAAACCCCGTCGATCATACGACCCTTGCGGTCTTTGATTTCATGCCAGGCAAGATTGGCGGAAGCTGTGAGGGATAGACCAAGCTGTCGGGTAATGATCGTCATAATGACAAGCATGTCACCGAAGGAGTCTTCGATCTTGATTTTATCCTGACGGGCTATGCCATTAGCCAGTTCGCCAAGCTCCTCCATTAGTTTAACCATCTGGCGAAAGGGGTCAGAGCCTTTGACAAGGTTGCGTTCCTCTGCCCATTCGGCAAACTTAGGAACGAGCTGATCCAGGGTGAGATAGGGGAGAATTGTGGTCACTTGAACTTCCTTCCAAACGAAAAAACAGCCGAGGCGGGTTAGACCTCGGCTGCTGGTTTAGTTAGCCGAGGGAATTAAGCCTTGGCGATTTTCTTGATTTCGGCATAAACATCTTCGCCGTTGATCCGGTGGGAAACGAGGACCTTGGCCAGCCGGCCCTGGATTGCACCGAAAGAGAAGGGCTCGCCAGGCTTGTTCAGATCGAGAGCCTCGCGGATGCGACCGAGGCCGATGTTTTTGCCCTTGGAGAAGTCCATCGCGCCGGTTTCGGTCAGATCGAGCATCTGCTGCTGAGTGACCTTGACAGTATCGCGGCCAAGAAGGGCCTTGACGTTGTCGTCGAGAATGTCCCAGACGATTTCGAGCTTCACGCCAGAGGAGGAGCCATCGCGGCTCGACCAAGGCTTAATATCGACTTTCTCGGCAAGGGCTTGGTATTCGCCGGCAGGGACGGGGATGACCTTGGTGTCGTTGGCATCGGTGTAGGAGGTGTTAAGGAAGGTGTTGGGATCGAATGACATGAGATGTTTCCTTGGTTTGAGATATGGGGCTTTGAACTAGAGAATAGACTAGGAGGCCCCTGCACCTAGCTATGGGAAAGGGATTAGTTCGAGGTATTGCGGCTGATCCACTTGGTCAGGATCGTCGCAAACGTCGGGGGAATGTCAGACTGAATAGGCAAAGACCTCGTTTTCACGTCAGCCATTGTCGAGGCCGTGTCCCAAGTCCATTTGGTGCCGGAACGGGCAGTCAGAATAACGTCTGAAAACATGGCTGGGAACTTCGGAGCGATGGCCTTACCAAGCGTTGAAACCATCAGCTTCACCCCGCCGAGGACTGCGTCGACTTCCCGCTCGACGTGAGCAAGGAGAACGAAGTGGCAGGCACAATGATCACAAAGCATCTGAACGAGTTTGATGACTTGATCCTGGGCAATGCCCCAGTCAGATTGGTTTTTAACTGCCTTCCCACCGACTACGAGGGACATAGCGCACTGGGCAATGCCGGTGGCTCCATCGACGACCAAGACTCGGGTTTGATCCCAAGTGTTCACCGCGCCAAACTTCTCTCCGGTTCGATCGTCGGGGAAGTTATTGAGGGCTTCGAGAAGCGAGATGAATTGATTGTGCTTGGACTTGTTCGGGTCGGACATTTTGGCGAGGGAATCAAGGTTCAAGGTGTTGATGTTCTTCGCATTCTGCATCATCTCTGTGAACGAGGCCACAGGGGCTTGAACCTTATGCCAGTGGAGGTTGGAAGGAATTTCCTTCCCAGCATCCTTCCAATAGCCGAGGAGAGATTCCATGCCGGCTTCGAGAGCGAGGTAGAAGACTTCTACGCCGGTGTCGACCAGTGTGCCGATGCTGTGCGTTTTGCCTGTGCCGGAAGGTCCCATGAGCAGCACATTCAAACCTGGCAGGGTGAAGGGAGGTTTCAAATCGACGGACATTTGGGCAGTTCCTTTAGTCGAGGTTGTGAGGATGGCTAGGGTGGGCGAGGTAGTCAAGCTCTGAATTTAGCTGGTAGAGGGCAATGGGGAGAGGAACTGGCCAGCCCACAAGTTCCAAAGCTTCAACAGAACCCTGGATAGCATAAGGCGTAGGAGGGCAGGCTCGACAGCAACCGATCCTGAATTTATAAGGTCGGAGGCTCTCCCCTTCGTAAGCTCTCATATGGGCATAGGCTTCTCCGCAAGTTCCACATAGCCACTTGATCGACCAGGCTCCATGGGGAAGTTGTGGGTAGTCCACAACCCCTCCAGAGAATAACCACTCTCGCCTACGCATGGAAGCTTTCGAGATAGGCGTTGTAGTCTTCCATGGACTGTTCCTGGCGGGCGAGAGGGTTCCAGACTCTTTGAACGTGGTAGGTCGAGAGCCATGCTTCGGGGTCGGAGGACTTGCAAACAGAGGTGAGGGCGCAGCCGCCGTATTCAGCGCAAGCGTGGTCGAGGTTGTAGTCCCACCAGCCGTCTTTCCAGCACTGGATCATGCGCTCAATATCGCGGCAGGTTTGATCAAGCCAGCGGTTGACTTCATAAGGGCTGCGGTAGGTGAGGACTTGCTGAGTGTCATACTTTGTCTTAAGGATGGAAACTCCTCGGATGCAGACACCGGCTGGGTTGAGGCCATATTGCTGTGCGGCCCAGCAGTAGCCGGTGAATTGACTGCGCATTTCCCACTGCTTAGCCCATGAAGCCCCAAGGGAGGTTGTGGTCTTTTCATCGTAGATGTAGACCCCGCCGTAGGCTTCCGCGATCATGTCACTCCGGCCCGTGTAGAGGATAGGGTCGCCAGTGACTGGGTGATTGATTGGCAGAGGGCAGGCAAAAGAGAACTCAATTCCTGACTTTCCATGGGAGAACTTAACTGGTGTTGCTCCATCTGCTCCCAGCGGGTAAGCGTTGAAGTAAAATTCGAGAGCGCCCGCAGTGCGTTCAAGTGATTTGGCACTGTCGGGTGGACACTCAAAGTCTCCGTAGTGAGTGATAAGCGAAGCCAGGCCTGCTGCAACGGCATCGGGAGCGGCCTGCCCTTCTTCGTAGAATGCCACACGAGCCGCTTCCACTCCTGATGCAAAAGCACCACCTGCGATAAGGTGGACGGACTCGCTGGCGGGTTTCCAATGCTGGAGATAGGTTCGGAAAGCTTTCTGGGGGCATGAGCGGAAAGTCCCAAGGGTGGTGGAGTCGATGGCGACGGGGAAGCGGATGGAGTTCGGCATCAGTAGGGCACCTTGTCAAATTCGGCATCCTCAACCTGGGGGTCAGACTTAGGAGCTTCGAGAGCTGGGACTCGAATATCAGCGGCAAGGATTTTCGAAGCTGCTTCTGCTCTGAAACGATCAAGGGCCAGGGCACAGATTTCTTGAATAGCCGCAGCTTCTTCAGCGGTGAAATTAATCTGCTGGCGGAAATTTTCATCTTGGAGGGCGAAATGACCAGAGATAGGGTGGCTTTGCATATAGGTGTCGAGGAAGACGGTGGAGATATACATGGCAGGGGTTTCCTTGTGGTTAGAGGTCAAGACCGAGTTCTTTGAGAAGATCATCCCCGGAAGGTGCTGCTGCTTTCGCCTTTGGGGCAGCTTTGGCAGGTGCCATGTTGAGACGTTCTTGCCGGAGGAAGGCGATACCTTCTTTCACATCGTCAAGGGTCATGGTTCCCTCGCGGGCCTTTTGTCGGAGTTCTGCGATACGTTGCTGGGTAGGGAGGGAGACGGTCATCAGAGCTGCTCCAGTTCCACAACCAACGCCGCAAGGGCAGGATCATTTCGAAGGTGAGCATACTTGGAAAGTGAAGCCTGGGCTGCTGCCGCCCGATCGAGCTGAGCAACAATTTCGGCTTTACGAGCAAGCTTGGTAAGATGGTCCCGATAGCCTTGTAAGCTGACTGCCCCAACGGCTATCTTGTTGCCGGGATATTCGGCAGCTTCAACCTCGACAAGGCTGGTAAGAGTATAACCAGTGGATGGAGCATCCACGATGATAAGATCACCAGTCTGCCAATCCCCCTCGGGAATGGTGTAGGAATAGCGCTTGGAAGACCCTTGGAAAGTTACTTTTGCGGTAGGCATTGGCTTGGCTCCTATGTCGAAAACTACGGGGATTTGAGAGTTAGAATGCCCGTAGTGTTGGGATGGGTCAAATGGAATATTTAGCTGAGAGCTAACGCCCATTGCCGAAGGTAGGTTGAGTAGAGTCCCTTGAGGCGATAGGGGTTTTCACCACCCTCCAGCCAAAGGTTGGTGTAACCTTCTTCCTTATCAGGGCATAGGACAACTATCCGATCTGCTCTGATAGTAATGGGCCGATCATCCCCAAGCGTCATATTCACAATCCTCGGTCGGAAGGTGTTCTTCCCAGCAACGGTTCGAGAGAGGTCTTCACCCAACATAGAGTTCCTCCCGCTGGCGGGTGCAGGCGACATAGAGAGCGCGGAAAGCCTCCGATCGGTTCCTATTCAGCATCAGGTCTTCTAAATCAACGAATGTTTTGAGATAACTTGACCCTTGGCTCCGGTGGGAAGTGATAGCATAGGAATGCCGGACTTCATGGAAGGCTTCCTTGAGGGACCAGAATTCCTTCCATTTATACCGCTTGCCTCCTCGGGCTTCAGCAGAGAGTTCGGTGAGTTTGTTGTTGAGGGCAAAGGCTCCAGCTGGGGTCAGCGTTCGGATAGTCTTCTTCATTCCAGTTTCGAGTTCGACGAGGAGGTTCCAAACTTCATACTCTCGATAGGACGGATGCTGACCGAGTTGGACTTTGAGGATTTGGGCTTCTTCGTCCGTTCGCATGAAGGTCACATCCTCGAGGTCTTTGAGGTGGGTAGTGGCAACGATCTTGTCCTCGGGTAGCCACTGGTTTTGGCGGGCTTCGACGAGGCCAAAGATGTGCCCACGGATGAAGGCGTTGTACTTGTCAACAGTGACGTTTCGCCATGCGATCACCTTGGCGTCTCCAGTTTTGAAGAGTTCGAGGTTCTCGACGATCTTGTCGAGCCATTCGGGCTTGCTGACGCGGTAGACAGGAGCATTGGTTTCGATCTTGATCGAAGGGAAGGGGTTATCGACCACGTTGCGAATCTTGGTCGCGAGTTCGAGCATTGAAGAACCGTAGCGCTTGACCTCGGTGAGAAGGGACTGGTTTGGAAGCTTCCAAACGGGGGTTGAGGTTTCCCCAATGGGGGGAAGCTGGGCAGGATCGCCCGTGAAGAGGAATGGAACACCCCAGTTGGCGAATGCTTGCCGGATAGCTTCGAAGAGGAAGCGGTTGATCATCGAGGCTTCGTCAACGACGATGAGTTTAAAGTGGGAGAAATCGACTGGTTCCTCGGGGACAGTTAGTTCCTTGACTTCGCCATTGGGCTGGAGGGAGAGACCGAGAAGGGAGTAGATCGTTGCGGTTTTGCACTCGGTTAGACCGGCGGTGTCGAGATAGCCTCGGAGGACTTTGACTGCTTTGTTGGTCGGAGCAGTGAAGCAGATCTGGGAGGGTTTGATGTTACGAGCTGCTTCGGGTGGAGTGTCTTGGTCGAGGGGGTAGAGGCCGGTTCTGGCAAGATAAGCCATGAGGTAGGTTTTGCCAGTGCCCGCATAGCCCATGAGGGTGTAGAAGACGGGGCCGGACTGGAACCAATCAATGATGGAGGCGACCGCAGCAGCTTGTTCCATGGTGGGGGTGAAGGTGGGGGTTTCATCTTCGGCTTCGAGGATGTGTGCAATGGCATTGTCTTCTGCACACTCGGGGCAGTCCATCCCGTTAAAGGGCAAGAGCTTGTCACAGACAAAACAGCGACGTTCGGCAGGGTCAAAGAGCATTGTACTTCCTTTCGGATTGGTGGGTTATCCCCAAGAAACTTCGCGGGTAACGGTTGCTGTGGAGGTAAGCCCCCAGATACGGACTTCTTCAGCATCGTTGAGAATGAGACTTGCCCCGAAGTCATAAGCGGCTTGTGTGGAGTCAAACTCCTTCATGGACTTGACTCTGATGCCGATGGTGTCGGCTGGAGGTAACCAAGTTACAAGGTGGCACATGGCTTGGTGATCCTTCTTCCAAGTTTCCGAACCAGATGCCGAGGCTCTGGGGTGAATGATTTGTTATTTGCCGCTGCCATGCCCTCGGCTTGGGTTTTGGTTGAGTATCTGCCAATCACCCGCATGGAGGTTGTCGCCTTGCCCAAGCGAGTGGTTTTATCCACGCGGATTACTGCGAAGGAGGTTGCGCAGTTTTGAGGGCAGGGGATGAAGGCCAGACCGTCGGAGCGTTGGGGCTGGGCGATGAAGGTGGTGGGCACGCTCTAACCCTCCCGTGCTTCCACCCAATCTCGAAGGAGCTGGGTGATCAGTGTTGAATAGGCCCCATAGGGAACCCGCTGTTCCAGCTCCGAATGCAGTAGGGTTTCCAACCGAGCGTGGAGGGAGGAAGGGATGTTGAATTCCAGCCTACGCGGCCGGTCGATTTTACGAGGGTTGACCATTAATATCTTCCTGAATATAAGCCCCAGATGGGGTGATGGGCTGTTCGGTTTTTGGCATGGCTTTTGCATCACCGAGCCAGAAGTCATGGTCTTCACAGCAGCTGGAGCAGATGTGTGTCTGATGCGGCTGGATCAGGGTTTCCTTTGGCAGCCCAAGGTTTGGACGCTGAACCCTCGACCAGCGGAGAGTTTCGGGCTTGGAAACGAGGCACTGGGTTTCCATATACTGGAGGAAGATATGATGGACTGATCCACACCCATCGCAAGTTTGTTCAGTGAACATCGCGACAGTGGCGATGGAGGCCCACCGTTCGGCTTCAACCTCCTGCATGATGGAGCGATAGGCTTCACTAGCTTCTTGCCTGACTGCCGTGGGCAAACGCATGTTGCCCTTTTTCTTCTTCAAAGTATCGAGGTCGGCAGCCCGCTTGGACTTTTTGTCCTGGGCAGCAAGGGCGACGGAAAGCTCGGCTTCGAGTTCGAGGAGGAAGTCAGACATTAGCTCAAGCCTCCCTTCCGAACCAGAGGTTTTTAACATAAGGCTCGGTGAAGCGGTGATAGCCCCGATCGAAGTTTTTATGGTGGAAAGTGTCGAGAAGAGCTACAGCGGCTCGCGAATCATCCGGCATCCCCTTGGGCCAATGCTTCCAAGCTCCGAGTTGGAACTCTCGGCTTTTGCTGTCATAGTTGCTGGGAACGAGGCCCTTGCGGCGCTTGGCCTGATAGCCCGAGATTTCCTTGCTCATGGTACTTACTCCGTAGGGCAATCCTACGGGATTTTGATAGCACAAAACTACGGGTTGTTCTAGAAAAATTTATAACTGATCGAAAATTAATGGAACAAAAGAAAAAGCCCCTAGAGGGCGGTTCCTCTAGGGGCTTAATCAGCCAATGGGTTGGAGTTGGGTTACTCGCCCTTGGGCTTCTTGGCAGGAGCTTTCGGTGCCGAGCCGAGGCCCAGTTCGCCGAGCAGGCCATCCGTGTCGACAGTCGATTTCGACTTGGTTGCCTTGTTGGCTTCAAGACGTTCGATGATCGGACGGATCTTGTCGGTCTTGCGGAGAGCGAGCTTTTCAGCAGATGTCTTAACTGCGAGGTAGGCCTTGATCTCCTCGACCGAGCGGCCCGAGGCTTCGACGAGAGCCTTGAGCAGGACAGAAGTCCCAGCGAAAGCACCAGCTTCGCGACGAATCGTCCATTCGCCGGCAGTCAGACGGGTGATCAGATCATCAATAGCGAGGACGGCGTCGGCAATGTCGGTTTCGCCTGCGATGGCATCACCGAGCTTCTGCTCAGCACCGTGGGCGGCGAAGCGGGTCAGGAGCACCGTGGGGACGATAAAGGTGCGCGTTTCGCCGTTGACGAAGTCGAGAGTCAGGGAAATTTCGCCCGCGTCGGAGATCGAAGAGGTCTTGATCAGCTTCTGCTTCGAGCCAAATTCAGCCACGCGGCCATCGGTGAGAGTGACAGGGGTCTTGGTGGGCTTGGTAACTTCAGCCATTTGGAGTTCCTTTCAGTGGACAGGGTTGTTGGTTGCCGTTGTTAGTTATGACGGGAGGAGGCCCCCCCGGTCAATAGCTAAACATCGCTGCGGAGGTTTGGGGAGAAAATAAAACCTATTGACGGGCAGATCGGACTATGCCTTCTAGGTGGGGGTTGAGGAGGGTGATCTGGGACATGTGGGATTCCGCTGCAGTGACGAAGAGCCCCAAGCCATCGGAGGAAGTTCGGACGTTGAAGAGGGAAAGAATCTGGGCTAAGTCGGGACAGGCTTCGGGGCGTTGCCGGATGCACCAGCGGTAGTAGCGGAAGCGCTCAGCTTCCCAAGTGAGGTCGGAAGGGTTGGCGGATGACCAGAGGAGGATCGGGATAGTGGGCCGGAGGGAGGCTTCGTGGAGGGCCGAAGGGAAGCGGGCAGGGAAGGAGGTTGGGGGTTTGTAGTGGTAGGTCATAGGTCAGGCTCCAATCTTACCCCATAGTAATAAATGGCTTCATAAGGGGCTCCAGGAACCCAGGGAGGCCGATAAGGTATGGATAGGTGCGAAATAAGCTCACAGAACATATCGTAAGGTAATACCATAGGCCTCCCCCAGTTTGATCGTCCATGAGCCTTGACCAAATCCGTCAACCATTCTATACTTCTTGCTTCGGAAGCTTGAATCTCTTCTGCAAAGTATTCAAGATTAGTCAGCCCCCGTGGGGTCTTAGCCCCATCAGGCATTACTGGTCTCTTGCTTGGCAAGGGAGGCGAAGTATTTAGACTTCCACTCGGCCACATAGACCCCGCCCACATCAACACCCGTTTCACTGCCGCAGGTGTGCTGATTTGCTTGACTTCCGCAGTCACAGAAACCTGCTGACACCTCGCAATTGCCAAGAATGATGTGGGCCTTATTGATCAGCCCCACCGCCTCCTCCAACCGCGCCTGCGTGGTGGTGAGTTGCAGCCCCAGCGCCAGATTGTCAGCGTTTGCCTTTGCCCAACCGGCATTTAACCGCTCCACCTCAGCCAGCGCAGCGTCACGTTCGGCGCGGGCTTCGTCACGCTGACTGCGCACTCCTGCATACATATTATCAAGCTGCGTAATCATGCCAACCAGATAGGACAGCGGCTTCCACTCTGGAGCTTCATTGCGAAATTCGTTTTTCCAGATACTTTCGATCAGGCCTAAAACTTCGCGCCTTGCCTTCGCATTCTCGCGGGTGAGGGTTTTAAGGGCGGCACGCAGGTCGCGAAGTTCATTGTTGGTGATTTCAAGCGCGTCTCGGCAGCTATTGCAATATGAATTGTAATGGTGCCCACACTTGCCCACCATCATGTGTGGGCCAGCAATCAGCCTCTCAATCAGCTTGTCCATCGGTAGTCTCCTTGATCTGGGCGAGGGCTTGGCAAACTTGGTTGTATGCTGTGATCTGGTCATCATCTTGCCGCGCTAACAAGATCACCCACGCAGGCGTCGCTATAGGCCGCTTAATCTCACGCTCACACCAGCCCATGATGCGGCTACCTGACAGCGGCGACCAGTGTTGGCAAAAATCGCATCGCTCTGTTTTCGTGCCATCCATCACATCAATCTGCGTCATGGTCTGGCTCCTTGGTTGGGTGGTAGATAGGCAATAATCTCCCCAAGCGGCGATCCCTTACCCCATTTCCAGCCAACAGCTTGGGGCAGCACCATGCCACGAAGACCAGCACGGATAATCACATGGATGCCGATAAGCCCCTGCACCGGACACGGCCCGCCCTCATGCGGTATGAACCCCTCAGGCAGCGCGGTCATGGGCGTTGGGCCTTTCGTGCTTGCCGTGCAGCCTTGTTGTCTTTTCGGCGCTTCTGGACTGTTGGCGATTTGGGGGCCTTCTTAGCGCGGCGTGGCCCGTAGCCATAAACCACAGTTTCAATATAATCCGACCAGCCAAAAGATTGATGGCGTTCGAAGTCGAGAGACACCACAAGGCCCGTACTGGCCAATCCCAATAAGCCCCTCACTTCCCCGATCTCCTTCATGTGTTCGGCAATGATGGCTTGGGGGTCGAAATAATGCAGGCGGTCACTAACTTTTTCGTAAGCAGACTGCATTGCCTCCGCCCCTTCGATCATGGCTTGGGCGCGGTGGCGGGCGGCTACCGTCGCAACGGCATCCATGTCCGCAATAACAAACCCTGTTTCGGTTCGATGGGGCCGAATCAGTGCCTTACGCATTTCATGGGTGCAATCCCGATCCGCCTGTGTCACCTTCGCCTCGTGTTGTGTGGTCATAGATCAATCCTCTCTCTTGAAAAAGGGATTTGACTTCCGCACTTCCGGCTTCTCAGCCAACAGCTTCAAATCCTCGTTGATCTGCTTTTCCTCAGGGGTTTGGAGGTCAGCCTCCCCGATCCCGAGGGACTGCAACTGAAGTTCGAGTTCAGAAAGTGACTTCCTCGGCAGGAAGGTAATCACGCAGGGGTCGGAGTTATCCTCGGGCTTGGCCAACGTTGGGACGATATACTCCGCTGCGGCTTCAAGCACCGAGTTGAAGGCTTCTCGATTGCGGTAAGGCCGAATCGCTCGGTAAAGCCCAACCCGCATGGAGGTCGCGACTGAGAAGTTCGAGGCATTAATAGTGATTGGTTTAAGCCCGAGGTCTTTCTCTTCATAAGCTTTCTTCCAAAGCGCGAGATAGATGCGGTTGAGCTGGGATAGGTCTTTGGCCATGATGGGGCTTTCGAGCAGGGTGGTGGGAATTGGGCTGGTCAGGGTGAGAGGTTCCCTGACCAGCCCAAGGTCAGGGCTTAAACCCCTTCGACGATCATAGCAACGATGCCTTGGGGTTCGATCTGACCAGCGACGAAGGCTTCCGCGTCAGTTTGAGTGAGATAAGTTCCAATGAGCTTGCTTTCGACGAGGACATTGAAGCCGACAGGCAGTTCAGCCGTTGCGGGTTCGGAAGTTTCGACAATATCGGTAGTGGTGGGCTTGAGAGCCATTGGGAATTACCTTTCGATTGAGAAGCTGCGGCATAGGGGCCACGGATTGACGTTGTATCATTACGGGGATTGAGGCAATAGGGGATTTATCGCTGGAGGTTTTGAGCTCGCGGGCAGGTATTAAAACCGAGTTGACGGGGGGCCGATCATCCCCTACCCGCGCGCGCCCACGCTCACCCGCGCAGTTTATAAGGCCTACGGGGTTTTGACCTCTCAACACCCCGGAATGTTTTGCCCATAAATCCTGACATTTTCAAACTTGCTACCAACCATTAAAGCAGTAACCCCCAACAGTTGATTGACCGATTGGAGGATGGTTGATGGCTGGCTAGGGATTTGACCTAGGGGGATTGGATGGGCTACTAGCCTAGGCAAGGAGGAACCCGCCTAACAGCGCTGGTGTGGCATTTTAGTCACGGTTTCGGACGGCAGGTGGGTAAAATGAACGGGGGGCCGATTATTTGAAAAATACTGTTTGCACTCCCCCAACGCTGGCCCTAGAGAGAGGTTGCTAGAGCGGTTAGCGGGGCGGTCTCCGCTAGGCTCTAGCGGAGGATTGACTATGACCAAAATTAAGCTAACCCACCGTGGGGCAAACCATGAGATCAACCTCGCCCGGCTCCCCTTGGAAAGCCAAAAATACCTACTGGAGCAAGGTTTGCGGACCTACCTAGAGGATAGCCTCGCCGCTGGGGTCCCGGCGAACGCGGCTCTAGCCAAACTTCATATCTTGCCTGCCGCAAATAACCCGCGATAACCCTAGAGGCTAGGCTCCAAACCCCCTAGCCTCTATAGATAGCGCGGATTGCTGTCAACCCGACAAAGGAATGACTACCATGGCTAAAAAGTCCCTAATCGAAACAACCATTGCTGCTGATTTTTCGGCAATCACCCTCAAGGTTGAGGGGGCGGGTGCTATCAATATCACTGTCGCCAATCTATCGGATGAATTGCGCGCTAGAGCATTGGCCCATGGGTTGGTGCAAAAAATCTCTGACGCCGCCGCGATTAAACGCGATGACTTGACCGGCGACCCTCTCGCCGATGCAAAAACAAAATTCGCGGCAATGGAGGCAGTTGCCAACCGTCTAATTGACGGCGAGTGGGCCGCCCGCAATGGTGACGGCACCGGGCCGGTTAGCGGGATTATCTACCTCGCATTTGAGCAATGGGCGCTCGCCAAGGCCACATCCGCCAAAAAGCCCCTACTCCCCGCTGCTATCCGCGCGGCCTATGCTGGGAAGGATCGTGCTGGGCAGCTCGCCCTCCGCAACGTCCCCGAAATCGCCGCGATCATTGAGGAGATCAAGGTCAAACGTGGCGCGGGGAAAACCGTGGGTTCGGGTGATGCTCTATTAGCAGATTTGGGCCTCTAATCCACCCAACCTAGGGCAGGGTTATTCCTGCCCTCATTTTTAGACCTATCCGGTGAGGCAATTATCCTATGACCCATCCCCCCCGCCACCCACTCCTAATCGCATTGGGATGGCTAGCTCTCGCGGTTGTTCTGTCGGCAGGCGCTGTCTCACTAACCCTCCTACTCGCGGCCATGCCCTAACCCCTCGGTTAGTCTGCTGCCCTAACTCAGCCCCCAACCCGCTAGGCCTAACCGTCTAGCGGGTTTTTTCGTGCCCATATCCGTTCTCATTTTGTCCGACGATTTGAGTAGGGTCTAGGGCGTTTGGCTATAGAGATAGCGGGATAGCCTCTAATCGCCCTCATGGCCCACCAATCCGAGGATTTGACCCTATCCCCCGGCCATGCCGCCATCACCTATCACCTCTCCCCCACCCCTCCATTATCAAACAGGGTAGGGGTCACAGGAGGGGTCTCCACCCATCTCCCAATGTGCCATGTAACATTCCGGCCCCCCTCCATCCTCGGGGATCCCATTGTGTTTTTCATCTCCCCGGTATCTCTCTTCTCGTAATTTTTTTTCTCTGAGCACAGAGGATACAAATGGGGGGATGGTGGGAGAGGTGGGCCGATCGGTGTGTCGGTTGCATACTACACCATCCCCCGTCTCTCCTCGCTATGTTATCAACGTCACCCCGTTTGCTACATGGTACTATGGCTAACGGGTAGCCACCCCCCCGGCTACCCCTAGCCCGTCCTGGCCCATCCCCTGCCATCACGGCCCACCCTTCACTAGCCCCTCCATCGGCCCACCGGCCCCACCCTTGCGCCTGCCCTATCCCTCGCCAGCCACCGGCCCCCGCCAGCCACCATTCCCTCTCACCTCACCCCCCTCCCTTGCCCCTAGAAAACCAGTGGGGGTGGGTCTTCCCGGTTGGGGGTAGGGCTAAGGGGGGTGTTTAGGGGCATTACAGCTCTTCGTGCATGGCTACCTTTCAACCCTCCGTAATCCTCTCAGCTACTTCACTCCTAGTTCAAAGTCCTACCGGAGGAAAATCCCAAAGCCCCTGAAGAATCCGGAGGGTTGGAAGTTCAACTAGCCGGAGGGTTGACGGGGGGCCAAGAGGACTGCTCAAATCATTGCTTGACGGCCCGCCGGTCGAGGGCTAAGTTCCTCCCAACTCCCCTGCCATAAGGACACCCTCCATGATCGACTATGAGAAGATTGCGGATAGCATCGACTCCCCAGACCCCGCGCCCGTGGGCCCCTCGGCTTATGCCCCAAACCGCGATCCTGGCAAATACGTTGGAATCGCTTCAGCAAAGGGCTATGGCCAAGGCCCCGAAGATGGCTACAACGGCACACCCCGCATCCAAAAGTGCCGTTACACCCATGAAGCCCTGATTGACGTAATCATCGCTGAGCCTTCCCTCAAGCAATATGAACTCGCAGCGCGGTTTGATCGCTCGACTCAGTGGGTCACCGTCGTCATGGGGTCCGACGCCTTTCAAGCCGCTCTCGCTAAGCGCCGGGATGAACTCACTGACCCTTTTCTCATAGCCACGATTGAAGAGCGTTTTCGTGGCTTAGCACAGCAATCTCTCCAAGTCATCGCGGCAAACCTCGAAAAGACCCAAAACGCTGATATCGCCCTCAAGGCTCTCGATATTTCGGCTAAAGCTCTTGGTTTCGGCTCCCGTTCTGCTGGCCAAACCAACATCCAAAATAACTTCGTAGTAGAGTTGCCGGGAAAGATCACGGATCAAACTACCTGGGCAAAAACCTACACTCAAGAGTGATCTCAAGCTAACAAGGGTTTTGTTTTATGTCCAGTCAAGCTTTCACCGGGCCTTCCACTGTCGGACTGATTGTATCCGATACAGACAGTAACGGGGTTGCCGGGGCTATCCCAGCCTCTACTCCTGATGCTGTTCTTGACAGTTACACTTCCATCGGCAACCTATCAGCACTTAATGTCACTTTGCAAGCTCCTACCCAAGGCTACATGGGCGGGTCGTTTCAGATCACCAGCATCGGCACCGGCAACACGGTGATGTTTGAGCATTCCAATGATGGGGTGACTTGGGCGTTTCTGCCTGCGACTGTTGCAGGCAATGCGACCAATGCGCCTACTGGCCCTACGGGTTATACAGCGGTTGGCCTTTATACGTTCATCTCTTCGGCGGCGCAGGTGCGGGCGCGTGTGTCGGTTTATGGCAGCGGGACGGTGAGCGTGACGCTGGTGCAAAAGCGGGTGGTGGCGCCGGTGGCTGGTATCTCGCTGGCATCGAGTTCGGCGGCGATTGGCGGCGTGGTTTTGACCGCAGGCACGGCGGCCATTGGCAATGTGAACATGGCAACGGGCTATACGGACAGCACGGCGGCGCTGGGCGCGGCGGGAGTGTTTACCGGGACGGGCCGGGCGTTTAACTCGACCTTTGGCGCGCAATATGTGGCGTTTAATGCGCAGTCGCAGGCCGATCAGGCGGGCACGCTGTCTATCGAAGCCAGCTATGACACGGGGGCGAATTATTACCCGGTGGTGAGTGTGGCGGCTTCTGCGGTGGTAAATGCGGCGGGAGCGACCAGCTATGTGGCGCAGGCGCGCGTGCCGGTGATGGGCGCGTTTGGCGCGGCGACGCTTTATCGCGTGGTGTATAAGAATGGCGCAACGGCGCAGGGCGCTTTGCGGGTGGTGAGCAGCTTTACGGCAGGATAATTCATGTCTCCTCCTACTACCCAAATTAGCATCTGGAAACCTCAGGAAGGCCCCCAGACAGCACTTCTCCAGTGCCCGATCTTCGAAGTCTTCTACGGTGGTGCCCGAGGTGGAGGGAAGACTGAATCTTCTATCGGGGACTGGCTTCAGCACGCTAACCTCTATGGTGAGAACGCCATCGGAATCTTTGTCCGTCGGAAGTTCAAGCAACTTGCTGAGGTCATTGCTCGAACGAAGCAACTTTTCCCAAAACTCGGAGCCAAATACAATGAACAAAAAGCCGAATGGCTCATGCCTGGAGGCGCTCGGCTTAAGTTCGTCTACCTTGAAAGGGATTCTGATGCCGAAGAATACCAAGGCCACAACTACACCCGCGTCTATGTGGAAGAAGTTACTAACTTTCCCAGTCCTGGCCCTATTGACAAGCTCCGTGCTACTCTCCGCTCCGGCGCTGGTGTGCCTGTGGGTATGCGACTGACGGGCAACCCCGGAGGTCCAGGCCATAACTGGGTTAAAAAGCGCTACATCGACCCAGACCCCAGAGGCTTCAAAATAATAGAAGAAACCTGCGATGTGGAGATTGCCGATGAAATCCAAACAGTCAGCCTCTCGCGGGTCTTCATCCCGTCGAAGCTTGGCGATAACATGCTCCTGCTTCGCAATGATCCTACTTACGTCCTGCGTCTCCGTCAATCTGGCTCCGAAGCTCTCGTCAAAGCTTGGCTCGAAGGAAACTGGGATATTGTCGACGGAGCCTACTTCACTGAACTCGACGAGCACCTTCATGGCAGGGATGGAGATATCATCCGCTGGGCCCCGCCTGCAACTGTCCGCTTCCGTGCCTTTGACTGGGGTAGTGCAAAGCCTTTCTCGGTGGGTTGGTGGGCGATCGCGGACGGAACTTGGCCCAGAGACAATCCCCTCCCTTCAGGGGCAATCTTCCGCTATCGGGAATGGTACGGAGCGTCAGGGGTTAACAAAGGCCTCGGCTCCACAGCCGATGTTGTTGCCAAAGAAATCCTTAAGCAAGAAGCCGGTGAGCGTATTCGATACGCTGTGGCCGACCCTGCTATTTTTATCCGTAACGGCGGGCCTTCTATTGCTGAAAGCATGGCGAGGTGTCGCTGGCGCCGGGCGGACAACAAACGCCTCGCCGGATGGGAAGCCTTGAGGCAGCGGATTGTGGGTGAGCAAGTATTGCAGGAAGTTGAAGGTCAGGAGAAACTAGTCAATATTCCGATGCTCTATGCTGCCCACGAGTGCGAGGACTTCTGGCGCACAATGTCTACCCTCCAGCACGATGAAAAGAACCCTGAAGACCTCGATACTGATGGCGAAGACCACATCGCCGATGAAGTCCGTTATGCCGCAATGTCCCGTCCTTGGAAACCCAAACCACTCCTACCCCCAAGAGGCTTGTCTCTCCCGAAGCTACCTGGCGAGTTGACTTTCAACAACCTTGTAGAACGGAATAAGAAGCTTCGAATCGAAAGGGAACTTCACGATGGCTACTGATACAAATACCGATCCGACGCTGTCGGCAGAGAAGGCCGAAGGGCTTTATAAAGCTTGGAATTCGGCTATTCAAGACGCTCTGGAGAGGGAGAAGGGCTTTCGGAAATCTGGGCAGAAGTGTGTCAATCTCTATGAGGCAAAAGAGCCTGAGAACACTCCTTACTCGATACTTTATTCGAACGTGGAGGTTCTCGGCCCAGCGGTTTACAACCAAGTCCCTATTCCGATTGTTCAACGGAGGTACAAGGACGCTGACCCTCTCGGGAAGGCTGTGTCTGACGTAGGGACGCGGACACTGAAGTATCTCCTCGAAGCTGAATCTGCCAACTACGATAACTTCGACGCGAATATGCAGGCAGCAGTTCTCGATGGGCTGATTACCAACCGAGGTCTGACTCGGTTCAAGTATGTCCCTGCCAGCGATCGTGGGCCAGAATGCGTCTATGGGGAAACCGTCCGCTGGGATAAGTTCATCCACGGCTATGCAAGAACTTGGAAGAAAGTCCCCTGGATCAGCTTCGAATGGGACATGACGCCAGATGAGGTTCGCCAGAACTTTGAAGGAGTGCCGCTGGACTTCTCCAACCTCGCGGATATGGAAGATGAGCCGAATGTATCCGAGTCGAAGCAGCAGCTTAAAGGTGTGAAGCTAATCAAAGTCTGGGAAGTCTGGGATAAGCGTACTCGGAAGGTAATGTTCTTCTCGGCTTGCAATACCAAAGGCCCATTGAAGGTTGTAGACGATCCTCTAAACCTCCGAGGCTTTCTCCCTGTCCCTCAGCCACTGAACTTCATGCGGAAGGTGACTACGCTGACGCCCACCCCGCTTTACGAGCACTATCGTCAGCAGGCTTCAGAACTGAACGAGATCACCAATCGGTTGAAGGCGATCATCAAAGCCATCAAATACCGAGGGGCCTACAACTCCGCTGTCGAGGGCATTGAGAAGATGCTCAGCGCGGAGGACAACGAACTGGTTCCAGTCGAGAATGTCCAGTCCATGCCAGACGGGACTTCAATGGATAAACTCCTCTGGATTGTTCCGGTGCAAGATCTTGCCACCACAGCCCAGACGCTTTACCAGCAGCGGGAACAGGTGAAGCAGGTTATCTACGAGATCACGGGGATCAGCGATATTCTCCGAGGGTCGTCGACAGCTTCCGAAACTGCCACTGCCCAGAATATCAAAAACCAGTGGGGCACTCTGCGACTGAAGAAGATGCAGAAGGAAGTTCAACGCTATTGCCGTGATGCTCTTTCAATCATGCTGGAAATTGCCGGGGGAAAGTTTGTGCAGAAGACACTGCAGCAAATGACTGGAGCGGCATATCTGACCAAAGAGCAGAAGATGCAGTTGACGCAGGGTATCCAGCAGCAGCAAATGATGGCGCAGCAACAAGCGGCCCGCCAGCCTCAGGGACAGCCTGCCCAACAACCACAACCTCCTCAGATTCCTCCCGAAATCCAGCAGGCTCTCAAGGAACCAACTTGGGAAGATATCATGGGGTTGCTGCAAAATGATATTCTGCTCAACTACAAGACCGATGTGGAGACGAACTCAACGATTGATGCAGAGGCTTCGCAGGACAAGCAAGACATTTCCGAGCTGCTCAATGCATTGTCGCAGTTCCTCAATGGGCTGGCTCCCTTGGTGCAGCAGGGAACGCTTTCGATCGACGTTGCAAAGTCGATGTTGCTGGTGATCTGTCGGAGATATAACTTCGGAAGTCAGCTGGAAGATGCTCTGGATTCAATGCAGCAGCCGAAGCCCCAGGATGATGGCAAAGCCGCTGATAGCCAAGCTAAGCTTCAGATTGTTCAGGCTCAGGCGCAAACAGCTCAGCAACAGGCACAGCTTGATCAGCAGAAAATGCAGCAAGAGATGCAGATTGCTCAAGCCGAGTTCCGGCAGAAAATGCAACTGATGCAGATGGAAATGCAAGTGGCTCAGCAAGAGCTTCAGATCAAGCAGCAAGAACTCCAAATGCAGGAACGAGCGGTGGGCATGAAACTCCAAGCTCAGACTGTGGCTCACCAGCAAAAGCTTGCCCAGTTGAGCGCCCAGCAAGAAGCTAAGGAAAAGGAACCCGCCAATGCTTCTGATTAAATACCTCACCATCCACTGTGCTGCCACTCCCGAAGGCCGTGATGTTTCTCCTGATACCGTCGCCCAGTGGGACATTGCTCGCTTCGGGCAAGAGAGTTATCACTGGATCGTGGATTTATCAGGGAATGCCCACCGAAGGTTGTCGGACAAGACTAAAGGCGCGCATGTTGCTGGGGCTAACACTGGCAACATCGGAGTCTGCTACATCGGAGGGGTTGATTCAAAGAACAAGCCAAAAGACACTCGGATGAAAGCTCAAGTCGAAACCCTTCGCAAGATCGTTGAGCAATACAAGCGAGACTACCCTGGCATCATCGTCCGTGGGCATCGTGACTGGCCGAAGGTGGCTAAGGCCTGCCCATCGTTTGACGTAGCTACTGAACTCTAACCCTAGGAACCCTGCCGATGCCTCTGTATGACTTCCTCTGCGCCGAAGGTCACCCCTTCGAACGTATGGTGCCTCTCGCCAATTTCTCAGACACCCAACATTGCGCTTGCTCGGCTCCGGCAACCCGTGTCATTTCTGCCCCTATGTTCACGGTGGATCAGACTGACTACACCTGCCCTATCACAGGGAATTGGATCGGGTCAAAGGCTGCCCATCGGGAAAATCTGGCCAAGCACAGTTGCAGGGTTTTGGAAGGCGGGGAGAAGGAAGCTGCGGCGGCTTTTCGCCAGAAGCAAGACGAAGCCCTGGACAAGGCTATTGAAACTACCGTGGAGAAGTCGATCGAGGCTATGCCAAGTGCTAAGAAAGAACAGCTTCATAATGAACTGATCAATGGCGGGCTGACCGCTGAAGTTACAAGGGGTTAAATCATGGCTGACCAACTTCCTCTGCTTGATCGTATTCAGCAAACACTGGAAAATGCTATGGCTGCTATGAGAGGGCCTACAGCGGAACAGCAAAAAGCCCATCAGCAGGGAATGGCTCATATGGGCGGAGATGCTGGCCGACTCCCTGAGGATAATAACGATGCTTGGAATTCTTATTTTCTCTTTAAGCAGCTTCCTGATGGTGATCCCCGCAAACTTTCAGCTGCGCAAGCTTACATCCAGCGGCAAAATGCCGCAACTGGTATGGGGGGCAGTAATGGGCAGCCTCGACTAGACCAGTTGCCGCAAGGAAGTGACGCAGCTAGAGCTAACGATGGGAGTAATCTTCGCCCAGACGACGCTCTGGCTTATATCCAAAAATATGGCCAATCTTACGGTCGCTAAGCTTTAACCCCTGCCAAGGAACCCCTCATGCCTAATCCTCTTGTCGAAGATCTCGAAATCGACACCACAGCGGCTTTAGCCGATATTTCCTCTGACCTCTTCGGGCAGGGGGAGAGCAGCGGTGATACTGTGGTGGCGAAGGGAGAGGGGATTGTTCCAGCTGAATCCTCGCCAGCTGTTGAGCAGTCCCCTCTCCCGAATGGGGCTGAGAAAACTGCTGAAGAAACCTCGACCGAGGTGCAGGCAATCGGCGCACCGAAGACTTGGACCAAAGGTGCCCTCGAAAAGTGGGCTACCCTTGATCCAGTCATCCAAGCTGAAGTTGCCAAGCGTGAAGAAGACTTCATGCGAGGAATTAGCCAATATAAGCAAGGGGCTGAACTCGGTCAGCGCTATAATGCTGTCGTCGAACCCTTTGCCCCGATGCTGCAGGCCGAGAACATCGACCCTGTTCAGCTCTTTCAATCTTTTGCCGCGAATCACTATCTCCTGAGCCGAGGCACCCCTCAGCAGAAGATCGAACTTGCTGCAAATCTTATCCAAGGCTATGGGGTCGATCTCAACTCCCTCATAACCCACATTGGCGAAGCATCTTTCGCCCCCACAGATCCTCGTGTGCAAGCCCTTGAACAAGAGCTTAACACGCTGAAACAGGGCTTCCAATCCCGCCAACAGCAGGAAGTTGAAGCTCAAAAGGCCGGTCTCAGTTCTGAGATTGATGCCTTTGTCCAAAACCCAGCCAACCCTTACGCGGCAGAACTGCTAGAAGACATGGCAGAACTGTTCGCTTCTGGGAAAGCCAACACCCTCCAGCAAGCTTATGACCAAGCCATTTGGATGAACCCAGCAACCCGAGGGAAGGAATTGGAACGGCAGAAAGCCGAAGCCCTTTCCTCCACAACCTCGGCTGGCCAAGTTCGTCAACAACAGATCGCTCGGGCAACAGCTGCTGATGTGAACCTCGATCCAAAGTCACGTAACGGAACGGTTCCGCTTGGCTCAATCGACGACACTCTCGCTGAAACTCTCGCGCGCATTTCTGCTCGCGGGTAACTTTTGAAAGGTTAGAACAATGGCTACTCCTAGTTCCACCTTCACCGAGCTGGTCGCTACTACCTGGCGGAACCACTCGAAAGATGTGAAGGACAACATCTCGCGTAATAACGCGCTTTACAATCGCATCACCTCGAAGGGCCAAGTCCGTCTCGAAGACGGCGGTTTGACGATTGCCCAGCCTCTGGACTACAACTCGAACGGGACATATCAGCGCTATTCGGGTTACGATGTGCTGAATATCCAGCAGTCGGACGTGATCACCGCGGCTGAGTATCAGTGGCGCCAGATTGCTCTGAACGTCGTGGCTTCGGGGCTTGAACTCCGCACGAACTCTGGCTCGAACGCGATTGTGAAGCTGGCCAAGGCCCGTATCAAGAACGCGATGCGGACTTTCAAGAATAACTTCAGCTACGATCTGTACGCTGATGGCACGCTTCCGAACCAGATCGGCGGGCTTCAAGCCCTCGTCTCCGACACCGGCACTGGCACCGTTGGGGGTATCGACTCCTCGGCTTGGTCGTTCTGGCAGTCGGTTGTGCAATCGGCAGCTGCTCCAATCCAAGGCGGGGGCGCCGTCACCCCCTCAGCCACCACGATGGAAACCAGCTTGATGCTGCCTCTGTGGTTGAACCAGGTTCGCGGCGATGACAAGCCTGACCTGATCGTGGCGTCGAATGACTACTTCAGCTTCTATGAAGCAAGCCAGGTCAGTCTGAAGCGCTATACTGGCTCTGATGACTCGGGTTCGATCAACGGCGGCTTCACTTCGCTGAAATACAAGACCGCTGATGTGATCTTCGACGGCGGTTCGGGTATCCCTTCGAGCCATATGTATTTCCTGAACACGGATTACATGGACCTCGTGGTTCACAAGGACGCCAACCTCTCGGTGCAGGAAGACCTCAAGCCCTATAACCAAGATGCCACGGTTATCCCCGTGCTCTGGATGGGTAACTTGGTTTGCACCAATCGCCGGCTTCAGGCTGTTTTGAAGGCCTAATTTAGTCTACGGAGTTTTGAACCCTCAACTCTCCGTAGATTTCACGAAAGGATAAACCAATGAGTGCGGCTTCTCTGAGCATCGTCGGTAATCAACAGGTTGCTTTCTACGGCCTTCCCGACACTACCCAGCGTCATGCACTGGGCACTACGATTACCCTGGGAGACCCCTACTGGGGGGGTTTTGAAGCCATCTATGTCTATTCAACTGGCACGATCCGGCAGGGTGGCATCATCACCATCACACCGACGTTTCAGACGAACAAGTGGCGCTGGGATGCGGCGGAAGTTCCGAACACTGCCAACCTTGGCAAGTCGGTCTATGTCGCGCCGGTTTCCTCGACGGCGGGCCAGTATTTCTGGGCCATCAACTATGGTATTGTGCCGGTAAACTGCACGGCTTCGGTTGCGGCAGACACCGCGTTTGGTATCGTGGCGGCCGGTCAGGGTGGTGCAATTGCGAATGGCAAGCAAGTCCTCAATGCTCGGGTTATTGCCCCTGCTACGACGACTGTTGCCAAGACCAACTGCACGGCAAACAGCGGTTCCACGCGGTTGTCTGTCCCCAGCGTCGATGGCTGGTTCGCTGGGGCGTATCTCAGCGGCACCGGCATCGCGGCTCTGACCACGGTTACGGATATCGACCCCAGCGGCAACATCGTCACCTTGTCGGTGGCTACGACCGCAGCGGTGACCGGCACTGTCACCGCAACCTACAATAATGCAACGGTTTACTACAACCTTGCATTCATCGACCGCCCGTTGGCTCAGGGTCAGGTGACCTAATCCAGCGAGATGGTGCTGCTCGGGGGTTGCCATCCACGGTTCCCCCGAGCAGCTTTTCTTTAACCCCTGCCAAGGATTTGAACTATGTCGGAAATTCCCAAGCCCCCGTTTGTTACCTTCGAAACCCGAGCGGTTGAAGATCGCAATGCTTCAATCGAAGCAGGGCACTTCGTTGCCAAGGATGTGCACTTCGCTCTGATCACTCCAGCAGGATCGAAGGATCGGATTGAGAAGGTCGCCACGGATTGGCTGAAGGATTTGGCTGAGGCAGTTCATCAAGAGCGGTTTCCAGCGGAGTGGCTCGATGCCTATACTCGGCGGTATAAGTCCTGGATGGAAGCTCGGGAACTGCCCGAGGATGGTTCGCCGATTGTGAACTGGCCAGCGCTTTCCCCGGCACAGGTGAAGATGCTCCTTGATCTGAATATCCGGACTGTGGAGCAGTTGGCTGAAGCCACGGAAGAAGCTCTTTCCCACATCGGCATGGGTTCGCGGGCACTGAAGTCGAAAGCCCAAGCATGGCTGGATAGTTCCAAGGGTGATGGTAAGGTCTCTGCCGAACTCGATCAACTGCGTCAGGCAAATGAGGAGCTGAAAACTCGGGATACCGAGCGGGAAGAGCAGTTTGCTGCCATGCAAAAACAGATCATCGCGTTGCAGCAGGCTCAGAAGAAGTAAGGAACTCTCATGTCGGCACTTTCAATCATTCAAGACCATTGTCGTATTCATGCTCTGAATATCCCTGCGTCAGTGGTTGGAAGCGCTGACGCAGGGGTGCAGCAACTATTCGGGATTTTGAATGAACTTCTTGACGAGGTGGTGACTGAATCGAAGTTTAATGTCACAACGCAAGAAGCGGTATTTACGGCTATTGCTGCCGAAGATCAAGGGGCTTTGACTACAATCGCTCCAAATGGGTATCAGGCAATTATCTTCGAGACCTTCTATGATCGGACTTTAAAGCGTCCGATGTATGGCCCGTTGGATGAAACTGCTTGGCAGCAGATCAAAGCCCTGCCAAATCCGGGCCCATTTTATAAATACCGAATTCGTGGAGATCATCTGCTTATCAACCCAGTTCCAGCAGCTCCTCTAAGCATCTTAGCTTTCGAGTATATGAGTAGCTGGGCAGTGGTTTCGGCAGCTGGAGCGGCGAAACAAGCCATTACGGTCGATACGGATACTTTCGTCTTTCCTGATCGGATTTTGCGCCGAGGGCTGTCTGCCCGCTGGAAGCAGATTAAAGGCCTGCCTTACCAGTTCGACGAGGCTCAGTATTATAATCTGCTGAACAACTATATTGCTCGGGATAAGGTCAAGCGCCGGATTAATGTGGCCCATCCGGCGCCGACGGATATTCAACCTGGGATTTTTGTACCCTCTGGTAACTGGAACGTCTAATGAGAGGCCCACCCGCACCAAGCTTCCGAGCCGGAGCCAAGCTTCCCGCTTCTAACGAAGCCCATGGAGTGACTTACAGCTTGCCAGCTCCTTATGGAGGATGGAATGCCAATGGAAACTTGTCAAACATGCCACCACTCGATGCTGTGGTTATGGATAATGTGTATCCAGGTGTAGTCGATGTTTCAGTCCGAAAAGGTTCGACTGACCATGTGACAGGGTTTGCCACAACTCCAAAGACTTTTATGGTTTATGAAGGTCCTTCAGTTCGGAAGATGTTTGCCTCGACAGAAACTGGGGTTTATGATGTATCTACAGTAGGAGCACTGGGTTCAGCCGCTTTTAGCTGCACAAGTTCAGCTTGGACATCTTCGAACTTCTCCAATGCGGCAGGGAATTTTCTAGTAGCAGTTAATGGGATGGATAAGCTGCGGGTCTTTAATGGGACTACCTGGCAGGCCATTGATGGGTCTTCCACACCGGCTATTACTGGGATTGCTACAACGGCTTTGAGGCAAGTTACTCTGTTCAAACGTAGACTATGGTTTATTGAGCAGGGGACAATGAATCTTTGGTACCTGCCCACGGACTCGTTTGCGGGGGCAGCCACGATCTTCCCCGTGGGGGAACTCTTTACCAGAGGCGGCAAAGTCCTTGCGATGGGGGATTGGACAGTTGACTCTGGGCAAGGCTCTGATGATTACTTTACGATCTTGTCCAGTCGAGGGGAGTTGGCTGTTTATAAGGGCACCGATCCTTCAAGCTCAACCACTTGGTCCTTAGTGGGGGTTTACTACGTCGGCACTCCAGTGGGCACTCAGCCTCTGGTAAAGTTCGGAGGAGATTTGCTGGTATTGACCATCACTGGGGTTTTCCCACTTTCTTCTTTTGTTCAGTCAACTATCATCGACCGCTCGAAGTCAGTCAGTGATAAAGTCCGGGGGGCTTTCCTTGACTATATGACAGCTTTTGGAACTGTAGCAGGCTGGCAAGTTCTTGACTTTCCCGAAGGAAACAGCCTCTTTGTCAATGTCCCAATCAGCACGACACAGAGTGTCCAATTCGTGATGAATAAGACCACAAAAGCTTGGTGTCGGTTTTTGAATTGGAACGCAACCTCCTTCTGCGTGTTTGGGGGAAATCTCTACTTTGCCGGTGGGACGAAGATCACTCAAGCTTGGACTGGGGCATCCGATAGCGGAGTTGCCATTACCGGAACAGTGCAGCAAGCCTATACCCCACTTGGCCGCAATGGGCAGAAACAAGTTACCGGTGTTCGCCCCCATATCTCGGTGCAGGGCAGTGGCGCTGTCAACTACGGTATTGATGCTGATTTTGTAAGCAGCCCAACGGGTTCAACCCTCAGCTACCTTGCCGCCAACAACTCCGCGATTTGGGACTTAACTAACTGGGATCAGTGCATTTGGACTGAAGGCGTTCTCCCAATCCGCCCGAGTTGGCTGACTGTTCCCTGCGACCTCGGGTACCTTCACTCTTTTCGCTTGCAAATTACAAGCAGCACTTCCAGTGTTGTTTGGACGGCGACGAACTTTTTATATAATCCAGCTGGGGTTTTGTGAGAAGAATTTTAACAGGACAGGAAGACCTTTTTGGACCTTGGATGATGCTGAGGTTAGGAGGTCGTTGGACTCCTGGTAAGGGTTCTATCATTGGACTTTGGGATGATGTAACAGGTCCGATTGCAGGGTGTTTATATGAAGGAAGCAATGGGGCTTCTATCATGTTGCACTGCGTTGGGTTAGGGAAAAGTTGGCTAAATCGAGAATTTCTCTGGTTTAGTTTCTACTACCCTTTTGAGCAGTTGGGTTTGAAGAAGATTATCTGTCCGGTTGAGCCGGAGAATGAAGAGTCCAAGAAGTTCCTGCTTCACCTTGGATTCACCCTCGAGGCGACCCTTGAGAATGCCAGCCCGAAAGGGGATCTGCTGATTTTTACAATGGGTAGAGATCAGTGCAAATGGTTATCTTTGAAGGGATCTTATCATGGGAAAGCCAAGCGCCCCTGCCGCACCTGATTATGCAGCAGCAGCCAACCAGCAAGGTGTGGCGAATGTCAACTCGGCTGTTGCGACTAATAGGCTGAATCAAGCCAATCAAGTCGGCCCCAATGGGTCTTTGACTTATTCCTATTCTGCACCAGATTCTGGCCAAGGTTATACCGATCCCCAGACTGGGCAGTATATTCCACAGACTACTGCGACGACTACGCTATCTCCAGAGCAGCAAAAGCTCTATGACCAGAACTCAAACATTTCAACAAGCCTGAATGATCTGGCTCAACAGGGGATTGGCTATGTAGCTGATGCCTCGGCTACTCCAATTGACCAGAGCAAACTTCCGAGTTTGGCAACTGGGCTTGGGGTTACGAATGGTTCGGTGCTGGGGCAGGCAGGGGATTCGAGTCTTTCGAGCGGTGATGCTGGAGCAGTAGGTGTTCGGGATAAAATCACCGATGCCATGATGCAGCGGTTGCAGCCTTATATGGATCAGCAGAAGCAGCAATTGGCGACTCAGCAGGCTAATCAGGGGATTACCTTGGGAAGCCAAGCAAATAACTTCGACCAACTGAATTTGAATAAAAGCCAGAATGACCAGCGGATTGCTGCGCTGCTGGCCGGTGATACTGAGCAACAGAATTTGTTCAATCAAGGCCTGGCCGGGAGTCAGTTCCAGAACCAAGCCCGTGGGCAGGCTATTCAGGAAGCTGATTACTTCAAGAACCAGCCGCTTAATATGCTCAACGCACTGCGTA
>Ga0302262_10000173_pt1 | contig 26762 bp, 24 predicted proteins | sample II_Fen_E3_4_FD_194557 | JGI IMG/M metagenome (GOLD analysis project Ga0302262, IMG submission 194557) | Peat permafrost microbial communities from Stordalen Mire near Abisko, Sweden - II_Fen_E3_4 | ecosystem: Environmental > Terrestrial > Soil > Wetlands > Permafrost | place: Sweden: Abisko...
AGATCAAGGCAGTCATCCCCGGCAGGTCAAATCGCCGCGTGAAGATCGAGTATGATCGGGCGCTCTACAAGCACCGCAATCGCATCGAACGCATGTTTGGCCATCTCAAGATCAACCGCGCCATCGCAACCAGATACGACCAGCTTGCCAACAGCTTCCTCCTCGCCACCGCCAGATACTGGCTCAAATTTGTCCACGCCGCCTAAAGAGCGAAGCGGAAGGATACAAGAACTGTCGCCGGGTCGGGATAGTTCTTGTAATAGATCCCGGTGCTGGGTGTATAGGATGAGCTGACTGGCGCGCCCGCGCCAAACAGGTTTTTGCCTTCAACCGCGATCTGGAAATGCTCATTGCGCGGGGTCCAGACGATCGAGCCATTCACGAAGGCCTGGCCGGGCACCCAATCTTGCGGGCGGGCCAGTGCGCCGGCGGTAAAGCTGGATTGGTATTGCGCATTGGCGGCCAGTTTCACGCTGCCTGTCGCGCCCACAGGCGCCGTGTAGGTCGCTCCGCCTGAAAAAGACCATTGCGGCGCATTGACCAGCGGATTGCCATCGGCGTTGACGCCATTGCCGCCCGCGCCCTTGTAATCGTCATACACCGCCTTGAGATAGCCGCCAGAGGCTTGCAACGACAGGCGCGAGGTCAGGTGCAGGGTGTTTTCCAGCTCGATGCCCCAGCTATGCGCCTTGCCCGCGTTGCCACGGCGCGAACCGACATAGGCCGGATCATAGAAGGACACCTGAAGGTCGTGATAATCGTTGTAGAACACCGCCAGATTACTGCGCAAAGCCTGCCCGAACAGCGAGGCCTTGATGCCGCCTTCATAGGTGGTGACATGTTCCGGGTTAAAGGGCAGGGTGGCCAGATCAAGCCGCGTGGCGCGATTGTCGAAGCCGCCGGATTTAAAGCCCTTGGACCATGAAAGATAGGTTAGCAGATTGGGTGTCCATTGCGCGTTCAGCGCCACTTTGGGCGTCGCCGCGCTCCACTTTTTTGCGGCACTACCCACGATGGATTGGGCGGTGATGGCGCCGTTGATGTCGAGCACTTTGTTGTCGAAATCAAACTGCTTGCGCTCCAGCGTGCCGCGCAGGCCGGCGGTCAGGCTGAAGATCGGCGTGAAACGATAGGTGCCCTCGCCAAAGATGGCATAGGCATCTGTGGTGGTGATATTATGCGCCCGCAGCGCGCTGATGGGCGAGGTGGTGAGCGCCCCGGTGCGGCTATAGCCATCGCGCTCCACAAAGAAGCTTTCGTGCAGATAGAATAGGCCGGTCGAGAAGGTCAGTGCGCCATAGTCGCCGTTGAGCTGGATCTCCTGCGTGATGGCGCGGTCGTTGTAATGGATCAGGTTTTTCTGCACCAAGGCCGCTTGGCCATCATTGTCATACCACACCGGGTTGAGATCAAAGCCGGTCAAGCCCGTCACCGATTTCAAGGTCAGGTGGGGCGAGAGTGTATAGACCAGCCGCAGCGAGCCTGCGCGTTGGTTGAGATGTTGCAGCGGTTCGACTTCGGAATAGGATAGGCGAGGGTTGAAACTGTCGGGCTGGTTCACGGGGATATAGCTGCGCGTATCAGATCGGTCGCGCGTCACGGAGAGGGTAAGCTGGGCGTCCAGCCCCTCAATCCCGGTGAAGCGCAACTTGCCCTTGAGCGCGTCGAGATTGATGCGGTTCACATCATGCCCCAGCGTGGGGTCATAGGTCACGCCATCGCGGCTGTTGTGGACATAGGCGAGGCTGCCCGTCAGGCTGTCGCCCACCAGCGCACCGCTGATCGAGCCGCGCGCGATGATTTGGTTATAGCTGCCATAGCCAATTTCGGCCTTGGCGCGGGTGGTGGCATCGGGATCGCGGGTGATGATGCGCAGCGCGCCCGCGCTGGAATTGCGGCCATAGAGCGTGCCCTGCGGCCCGCGCAGTACCTCGACGCGCTCCAGATCGTTGAATTCCACGCCATTGCCCAATTGGCGCGGCTGGTAGACGTCATCGACATAAACGGCCAGCACCGGCTCTTGAATCGGATCAGCCTCGCCCACACCGCGCAGCGAGAAGGTTTGCGTGGTGTGGCTGATCGAGACGCGGGCCACGAACAGATTGGGGATTTGCCCGGCCAGATCGCGCACATTGGTGATGTTGCGATCGCGCAGCGTTTCGGGCGCGAAGGCGGAAATGGCGATGGCGGTCTTTTGCAGATCGGTCTTGCGGCGCACGGCGGTGACAATAATATCATCCTGCGGCGCGGCAGTCTCTGCCTCTGGGGCGCTGGGTGTTTCTGCCCGTGCGGATGAGGTGGCAGAGAGCAGCAGGGCGCTGCTGGCTAGCAGGAGGGTTTTGAAAGGCGGATCCGAGATCATGGTTTTCCCCGTTACGTCTAGCTCCCTGTGCCGGGAGGTTATTATGTCAATCAACGTGGTAGAGTTTTTGTGGCTTGGCCAATGAGAAGCGGCAAACCTTGGTTTGGTATTGCTCAACATCGCCGCGGGCATGGGGCCATGGCGGGCATTGGTAAATCTCATAGGAGCAAAGGAAATCTCATTTGCCGCTGGCTTGCCCAAAGCTCTATCAATTCAGTAGAGTAAACTAGCGCCAGGAACATCCATGACCAGCTCCCCCAGCCGCCACGCCCCATGGGCACGCCGTCAAGTGCTAGGCGGAGGTTTGGCTATGGCGGGCGCGGCGATGGCCGGCTGCCATGCCAAATCCGCAGGCCCCTTGCGTGTGGCGATCACCGGCAAGGGTGAGAATGATATCGAACTGCTGTTCAAGCATGCCGGGGTCACGCCGAGTTCGCCCTTGGCTTTCACGCGGTTTCAATCGGGTGCCTTGGTGGTCGAGGCGATGAATTCCGGTTCGCTCGATCTTGGCGGCATGAGCGAGATCCCGCCGGTGTTTGCGGCGGCTTCCTCGGTGCAAAGTTTTAGCCAAGTGGCCATTTATCACGGCGATGTGAACAATCAGGTGGTGCTGGTGCCCAAGGGGTCGGCGGCTCGGTCTCTGGCCGACCTGAAAGGCAAGAAGGTGGGCTATGTGCGCGCCACCACCACGCAATATTACCTGATCCAGATGCTGAAGTCCGTGGGTCTGACATGGGCTGATATCGAGCCTGTGGCGCTGACCGTGTCGGATGGCGCAGAGGCTTTTGGGCGCGGGTCGCTCGACGCTTGGGCAATCTATGGCTTTCCCATCCAGCGCGCTGTCGCCACGCAGGGCGCGCGCGTGTTGAAAACCGCGTTGGGCTTTCTGTCGGGCAATTACATTCTCTCGGCGACCAAGCAGGCGCTGGCCGATCCCGTGCGGGTCAAACAAATCGGCCAGCATTTGGGTGATTTGCAAAAGGCTTTCGCCTGGGCCCGCGCGCATGAAGCGCAATGGGTTGAGATTGTCGCCAAGGATATTGGCGTGCCAGTTGCCTATGTGCGCGACCAGTTCGCGCACCGCAGTGCCACGTTTGAGATCCGCCCCGTCACGCAAGAGGCCATCGCCAGCCAGCAATCGGTGGCCGATGTGTTTGCCGCCGCCAAGCTGATCCCCCGCGCTGTCGATGTCAAACCCCTATGGGACGCCCGTTATACCGATCTCATTGCCAAGGGAGCCTAAAGCCATGGCCACGCTTTTTGCCGATGCGCCGGTGCGCCAGCCCGATCTGTCCGATGCCAATCTGGCGCGGATCACCGTCCAACTGGCCGAAACGGCCGAGCAGTATGACCGCAGCGGTGAGTTTCCGCGCGCCAATTTCGATCTGTTGGCCGCGCAGGGCCTGATCGGCCTGACGGTGGAGCCGCAATGGGGCGGGCATGGCGCGGGCTATGTCGATGCGCTGCGCGTGTTGGGCGCGGTGGCCAAGGGTGAGCCTTCGACCGCGCTGATCCTGTTCATGACCTATGCCTTTCACGCGGCGCCCGAAAAGAACGACCGCTGGCCCAAGGCGCTTTACGCGCGGCTGGCGGGCGAGGCGGTGGCTGGGCATGGGCTGATCGGCACGTTCCGGGTGGAGCCGGAACTGGGCACGCCTGTGCGCGGCGGCCTGCCCAAGACCATCGCACGCAAGGTGGATGGCGGTTGGGAAATCACCGGCGAGAAGATCTATTCGACCGGTAGCACGGGGCTCGACTGGTTCGCTGTTTTTGCGCGAACGGATGAGGAAAGCCCGCGCCTTGGCATCCTGTTGGTCGATCCCGCCGCGCAGGGCATCACCATTGTTCCCGAATGGGATCATCTGGGCATGCGCGCCACGGTCAGCCACAAGGTGGTGTTCGACAAGACGCCGGTGCCCGATGATTTCGCGGTCGATCTGCGCGCACCTGCCGAATGGGCCTCACAGCCCGGTGCAGCCCCGGCTTTGCTGTGGAACGCGCTGTCGATTGCCACGATCTATGACGGCGTGGCCCGCGCGGCAAGGGATTGGCTGGCCGGCTATTTGAAGGATCGGGTGCCCAGCAATCTTGGTGCCCCGCTGGCCAGCCTGCCGCGTGTGCAGGAGAAATTCGGTGAGATCGAGGCGTTGCTGTTCGCCAACCGCAAGTTGATCTTTGACGCCGCCGCTGCGGCGGATCGTGGCGAATGGCCCAGCCCTGTAGAGGCCAATCTGGTCAAGCATATCGCTAATGCCAATGCCATCCGCGCGGTGGAGATCGGGTTGGAGCTAACCGGCAACCCCGGCATCAGCCGCAAGAATCCGCTGGAGCGGCATTTCCGCGATGTGCTGTGCAGCCGTATCCATTCGCCGCAGGCCGACACGGTGCTGGTCGCGGCGGGCAAGCAAGGACTGGGCCTGTGAGCCTGATCATTGCCAGCCAATTGGAGCCTGATTTCAACGCAGCGCTTGAAGCCTTGCCGCTGGGGGCCAGAGTTATCCCCGCACCTGAAGGCCAGCCTTGGGCAGCGGCAGAGCAGGCCGATGTGCTCATCATCCGCCCCGGTCGCGACTGGATGGACCTACGCGATCAGCCCAAGCCGGAGACGCTCTGGCCAGGGCGGTTGCGCTGGGTGCTGTCGGCCTCGGCGGGGATCGATTTCTATCCCTCTTGGCTGCTGGATGCGCCACTGGTGACATGCGGGCGGGGGACGGCATCGGATGAGATTGCCGATTATGTGATTGCTGCGATCTATCTGCGCGCGAAGGATCTGGACGGCGCGCGTGTGCACTCGGCGGCGGAGTGGCGCTATCAACCGCTGGGCCGGGTGATCGGCAGCACGGTGGGCATTGTGGGCCTAGGCGCCATTGGCAAGGAAGTGGCTCGGCGTTCGCTGGCACTGGGGGCGAATGTGGTGGCCGTGCGGCGCGGCTCTGCCGGAGCGGTAACGCCCGAAGGCGTGCAACTGTTGGGCAGCGTAGAGGAGGTGGTGGCGCAGGCTGACCACATCGTCATTGCCGTGCCCGCAACGCCGCAAACGCGGCATTTGTTCAACGCCGATCTGTTTGCCAAGGTGAAAGAAGGCGCGCATCTCATCAATGTTGCGCGCGGCAGCGTGGTGGATCAGGAGGCGCTGGTGGCCGCGCTCGATCGCGGGCGGCTCGATTTTGCCACGCTTGATGTGACCGAGCCCGAGCCTTTGCCCGATGGCCATGCGCTCTATCGCCATCCGCGGGTGCGGCTGACGCCGCATATCTCGTCCAATTATCTGGCGGTGCGCCATCGCTTGCTGGAAAAGGTGAAGCAGGACATCACCCTGTTCGCCAATGGCCATATCCCGTCGGACGTGGTGGAGCGTTTGCGAGGGTATTGAAAAAAAAAGGGGCGGTGGATGCCGCCCCCTCAGCATTTCACGCTGCGGCCTGCACCGAAACTTCCGACAAAGCGGCAAGAATATTGCCTGTCTCGGTGCGATTGAGCCAATCCGGGCTAACCCAAAGCTGGCACACCGTGCGATCAGCGTTGATGATCAGCACGGCGGGCTGGTCGATCTCATAGCTATTGGTGCCCAGCGTGGCGCCGATCCAGTTCTGGCCAGAGGTCACGGCAGGCTGCTCCAGCGGCAGGAAAGTGATGCCCAGAGCGCGCGAAAGCGCATAATCCGGGTCGCCCGCCACAGGGAAGCTCAGCCCATGGCGATCAATGATCCCGCGATCCACCGGGTTTTGCGCTGACACAGCGACCAACGGGATGCCTGCGGCTTTGAGCGGGGCGGCCAGTGTTTCATCATAATAAGGCAAGGCGATGTTGCAGGCCGGGCATCCGGCAAAGCGGAAGAACACCAGCACCGCCGGGCCATTTGCCAGCAGATCCGACAAGGCCACCGCTTTGCCATCCTGATCCACTAGCGTGGTATCGGGCAAAAGGCTGCCCGGCTGGGCTACAGTCGCCGGATCAAAGGCGGCGACAAGAGCGGCGCGCTGATCTGCGTTCTTGGCCAATTGCTCTGGCGGCCATGTGCGCTCACGTTCGGCTTGAAGCTCGGCAAAACGCTCGGCGAGGGTGCTGGTCATGGGTCTGGGGCCTCGTATGGTTGAAGGCCCATGCTTAAATCCAAGGCGCGGCGCCCTGACAGTGAGAAGCAGCCGCGCAGGCTTGAGGATTTTTTATAGTCCGGTCACCACCTCGCGCACCAATTGGGCCAGACGCGCGGTGGAGGCTTCGAGATTGGACGCGGTTTGCAGGATGCAGGATACGCGCGGCAAGGTGGCAAGGCGCTCGATTTCCAGCGGCTCGTCTTTCAGGAACAAATGCGTGCGGCAGGTGATTCCAAGCCCGGCATCCACCGCCGCGCGCAGGGTGGTGAGGTTGGGCGTTTCCACCGTGATGCGATAGGGGATGCCTGCATCTTCCAGCGCGCGGATCGCCGCTTCGCGAAAGCGGCAGGGAGGCTCCAGCACCGCAAGCGGCAGCGTTGCATGCAAGAGCAGATCATGTTTGCCATACCAGGCCATATCCGCATGGGCGATAGCATGGGGATCATTGCCCGCCGCAAAGCCCAGCACGATGTCAAGTTGCCGCCGCTCTAGCATAGTCAGCAATTCCGCTGTTCCGGCAATGCGCGAATAGATCTGCGCTTCGGGGTGTAGCTCGGCAAATTGTGCCAGAAGGCCTGAAAGCAGCGTTTCGGCAAAATCCTGCACCATACCGATCCGCGCAGGGCCAGCAAATTGCCCTGCCGTCACCGCCGCCACAGCCTCGTCATGCAGGATCAGCACCTTGCGGGCGTATTCGAGCATTAGGCCGCCTGCTTGCGTCAGGATCAGGCGGCGGCCATCGCGGTGGAACAGGCTTTGCTGAAGCAATTCCTCCAGCCTTTTAATCTGCAAGGATAGCGCGCTTTGTGTGACAAACACCTTTTCCGAGGCATTCAGCATCGAGCCTGTATCAACAATGGCAACGAAGCTGCGCAGCAGGTTGGTGGGCAGATTGACGGGCATGGGGGGACCTTTACGCGGAGATGGCTGGGGCGACTTGTGGCACAGGGCTTATTCTCAATCAAAATAGTAGAGATAAGCAATGGCAAAGCATTTCTATAGCTCGGGGAGGAAACGCAGTTTTCCGGCATGCACGGGGCGTTTGGCGGGGGACATATGAGCGATGCTGATAGGTCTGGCGAATAACTCAATTGAATAAGTAGAGTTTATGGCGATGTGTTGCCCTTATTCCCGCAGCCCTCATTTGAGTCTCGCCCCCATGTCGCTATTCACCCATCTCAACAAACGCCTCGCCTTCTCGCATTGGCTTTCGCCCTTGGGCTTTCTGGCCCTTTGGGAATTGGGTTCGCGTACCGGCGTCATCCCCGAGCGCACCTTGGCCGCGCCATCCTCGGTGTTGGTCACGCTGTGGTCGATGATTGTTTCGGGCGAATTGCCCGAAAACCTCGCCGTGTCCTTTGGGCGGGCGGCGGCGGGGCTGGTGATCGGTGTGTCTATCGGCATCACGCTGGCGCTGGTGGCGGGCCTGTCGAAGAAGGGCGAGGCGGCAATCGATCCGATCATCCAGATCAAGCGTACTATTCCGACGCTGGCGCTTACGCCCTTGTTCATCGTGTGGTTTGGCATTGGCGAGACGCCCAAGATCGCGCTGATCGCCTTTGCTTCGGTGTTTCCGGTTTACCTCAACCTCTATGCGGGCATCCGCGGGGTGGATGTGCGGCTGATCGAGGGTGCGCGCAGCTTTGGCCTCAGCAAGGGCGAGGTGATCTGGCATGTCATTCTGCCCGGCGCCATGCCCGCGCTGCTGACGGGGCTGCGCTATTCGCTCTCGGTGTCGATCCTGGTGCTGGTGGTGGCCGAACAGATCAACGCTTCGGCGGGGCTGGGCTATCTGGTCAACAATGCCCGTGATTTCATGCGCACCGATATCATCGTGGTCTGCCTGCTGGTTTACGCGGGGCTTGGGCTGGGCGCGGATGCTTTGGTGCGCGCCATCGAGAATCGTGCGCTCGCCTGGCGCCCCTCGTTGGTCAAGGCTTGAAAGGATTGAGACGATGAAAGCGCAATTGACCTATCTGGCCTTTCACGCTGAGGCGACCGTGACTCCGCTGGCGCCGCGCGCACCGCGTGGGTTGGTGCGCCTGCGCAAATTCACCCGCCGCTTTGGCACCAACACGGTGATCGACGCACTTGATCTGGATATTGCACCGGGCGAATTCGTGGCGTTGCTGGGCCGGTCTGGCGGGGGCAAGACGACTTTGCTGCGCACGCTGGCCGGGCTGGACGAGGTGGTGGGGCAGGATGTTCAGGTGCCATCGAGCCGCGCGGTGGTGTTTCAGGATGCCCGCCTGCTGCCGTGGAAGAAAGTGTGGCGCAATGTGGCGCTGGGGCTGAAAGGGCCCAATGTGCGCGCGCGGGCCGAGGCGGCCCTGCGCGAGGTAGGGCTGGGGCATCGATTGGATGCCTGGCCACTGACGCTATCGGGTGGCGAGGCGCAGCGCGTGGCCTTGGCCCGCGCGCTGGTGCGAGAGCCTGAATTGCTGCTGCTGGATGAGCCTTTCGCCGCGCTCGACGCTTTGACGCGGGTGAAGATGCACGGACTGGTGCTCGATCTGTGGCGCGCGCATCGCCCCGCTGTGCTGATGGTGACGCATGATGTCGATGAAGCCATCGCGCTGGCCGACCGCATTCTGGTGCTCGACGCAGGGCGGATCGTGGCCGAAGAGCGGCTGATCGCCGAGCGCGGCCAGCGCGGCGAGGAAGGGCGCGGGCTGCGCCAGCGTCTGCTGGGCTATCTGGGCTGTGATGTGCCGCAGGGCGAGGAGCTTTCTGCCGTTGATGTGGGGGCGAGTTTTGCCCATTCGGTCCAGGAGGGCGTAGCGTGAACGCACCCGCAAACATCGCCCGGTTGCGGGATTTCGTGAGCGATCTGGCCGCTGTGCTGGATGAGAGCAGCGATGAAGGCGTGATCCTTGCCAAGGGTAGCGCTTTGCTGGCACGTCTGGTGGCTCAGGATGATTGGCTGCCCGATGCTTATGCGGTGCCTGATCCGGGCCGCTATCAGCAATATTTGCTCCATTGTGACAGTCGCGAGCGGTTCTCGGTCGTCTCCTTCGTGTGGGGGCCGGGGCAGGGCACGCCGATCCATGATCACACCGTGTGGGGCCTTGTTGGCGTTTTGCGCGGGCGCGAGCGGGCGGAGAATTTCACACGGCTGGATGATGGCTCGCTAGTGGCGGGCACAGTGGGCGAATTGCGGCCCGGCGATGTGGAGGCGCTTAGCCCAACGGCGGGGGATATTCACCGCGTTTCCAATGCTTTGACTGATGCTCCTTCGATCTCGATCCATGTCTATGGTGGCAATATCGGGGCGGTGCGCCGCTCCACCTTTGTGGTGGATGGCACGCCAAAACTGTTTATCTCCGGCTATGCGAATGACGCTGTGCCCAATCTGTGGGACCGATCCAAGTGAGTGCTACCCCTCAAGACATCCGCAACGCTCTGATCGCGCGCGAGGAAATCGCGCTGATCGACCTGCGTGAAGAGGCCGAGTTCGCGCTGGGCCATCCGTTGTTTGCCGCGCAAATTCCCCTGCGCCGGATCGAGGCGGAGGCGGCGTGGCGCATCCCCCGCAAGGACACCCGCGTGGTGGTGTATGACCATGGCGAAGGCTTGGTCGAACCTGCTCTGACGCAACTGCGCGGGCTGGGCTTCACGCAGGTTGAGGCGCTGGTGGGCGGGCTGCAAGGTTGGCGGGATGCGGGCTATGAGTTGTTCGAGGATGTGAACTCTTATTCCAAGGCTTTTGGCGAGTTGGTCGAGCATCGCCAGCACACGCCCAGCCTGCCCGCGCAGGATGTGCAGGCGCTGATCGACGAGAAGGCCGACATCGCCATTCTGGATGCGCGCCGCTTTGACGAATATGCCACGATGAGCATCCCCGGCGGCGTATCCAGCCCCGGCGCGGAACTGGTGCTGCGCGCGCGCGCGGTGGCGCCTGATCCGGATACCACGATCATCGTCAATTGCGCTGGCCGCACGCGCAGCATCATCGGTGCGCAATCGCTGGTGAATGCCGGTCTGCCCAACCGGGTCTATGCCTTGCGCAACGGCACGATCGGCTGGACGCTGGCGGGGCAAAGCCTTGAAACCGGGCAGCAGCGCCGCGCCCCCACGCCCGAAGGCGAGCTTATCGACGAGGCCCGTGCCAAGGCCCGCGAAGTGGCCTATCGCGCTGGGATCAAGCGCATCACTGCCGCCGAACTGGCACATCTCCGCGCCGACACGACCCGTACGCTCTATCAATACGATGTGCGCCTGCCCGAGGATTATCAGGCGGGTCATCTGCCCGGTTTCCGCAACGCGCAGGGTGGGCAATTGGTGCAAGAAACCGACCATTTCGCCCCGGTGCGTGGGAGCAGGCTGGTGCTGGCCGATGATGTTGGGCCCCGCGCCGACATGACGGCTTCTTGGCTCGCGCAACTGGGCTGGGAGGTTTACGTGCTTGACGGTGGCTTGCCCGGCGCGCTCGAAGCTGGCCCCGATGGCGCGCCCGTCCCGCGCGGGCCAGAGGGCCGCTACAAGCGCCCCTATGAAGGCACCGACAATGCGCAGGCCGCAATGCAGGCCTATCTCGATTGGGAATATGGCCTTGTCGCCCAATTGGAGAGCGACGGCACCCACGGCTTCTACGTCATTTGATCCCCATTCTCTCAGGAGTAAGCCCCATGGCTACCGTTCTTGATCGTCCTGTTGCCGACACCCGCCCCAGCGGTATTTCCGATGCCGAATGGCAGACCCGCGTGGATCTGGCGGCCTTTTACCGCATCGCGGCGATCTATGATTACGATGACTTTCTCTACACCCACATCACCGCTCGCGTGCCGGGGCCGGAGCATCATTTCCTCATCAACCCCTTTGGCCTGACCTTTGACGAGATCACCGCGTCGAGCCTCGTCAAGGTTGATCTGGAGGGCAATGTCATTGGCCAGAGCGACTATGGCATCAACTATGCCGGCTATGTGATCCATTCGGCCATCCATGCCGTGCGCGAGGATGCGCTTTGGATCGCCCATTTCCACACCCGCGATGGGATGGGCGCATCGGCCCATGCCGAAGGGCTGCTGCCGCTCTCGCAGCGCGCTCTCTATATCATCCCGCGCCTTGGCTATCATGATTACGAAGGCGTGGCACTCAATCTGGACGAACGCGAGCGGCTTCAGGCTGACCTTGGGCAGGGCAACCAGTTCCTGCTGCTGCGCAACCATGGCACGCTGGCGCTGGGGCGCACAGCGGGTGATGCTTGGGCGGCGATCTATCAGCTGGAGGAGGCTTGCAGCGCTCAGGTAGCCGCTTTGGCCGGTGGGCGCGACCATGTGCTGCTGGCGCCCGATTTCGCCGTGGAGGAAGCCAAGCGCCAGATCGCAACGCCAGTTGCCGCCGCCCGCGCCGCGCAAGGCACCCGCAGCCACGGCCAGCTCGCCTGGGAAGCCGTTTTGCGCAAGGTGCAGCGCACGCTGCCCGGCTTTGATGCCTAAGGAGACGACACGATGACCAGCAAACGCCAGCTTCGCCTTGGCTTCATCCTGCACGGCGTCGGCCCCGGCTGGGACGACTGGCGTCACCCCGATGCGCAATTGGATGCCAGCACCAGCCTGCCGTTTTACAAGCGGCAAGCGCAGGCCGCCGAGCGGGGCTTCTTCGACTATCTGTTCATTGCGGATAGCGTGTCGATCAACGCGCGCTCCAGCCCGCATTATCTCAACCGGATTGAGCCGCTGACCATGCTGTCGGCTCTGGCGGCGGTGACCGATCACATCGGCCTCGTTGGCACATCGACCGTCACCTATAACGAGCCGTATAATCTGGCGCGTCAGTTCGCCAGCCTCGACCATATCAGCGGGGGCCGCGCGGGGTGGAATGTGGTCACCTCGTGGCTCGAAGGGTCTGCCGCCAATTATGGCAAGGCCGAGCATCTTGCCCATGACACACGCTATCGTCTCGCCGAGGAATTCCTCGATGTGGTGCAGGGCCTGTGGGATAGCTGGGAAGATGATGCGCTGGTGCGCGACAAGGAAACCGGCCAGTTCCTCGATCCCGACAAGCTGCATGAGCTGAACCACAAGGGCGAGTTCCTGTCGGTCAAAGGCCCCTTGAATATCTCGCGCAGCCCGCAGGGGCAGCCTGTGATTTTCCAGGCCGGTTCGAGCGAGGATGGTCGCAATTTCGCCGCCAAGAGCGCCGAGGCGATTTTTACCCATCAGGACGATCTTGAGGAAGCGAAGCAGTTCTACGCCGATGTGAAGGCGCGGGCGCGCGGCTTTGGGCGCGATCCGGAAAAGCTGTTCATCGTCCCAGGTGCGCGGCCGATTGTGGCCAGCACCGAGGAAGAAGTGCAGCGCTTGCAGGATGAACTGGCCGGGCTGGTGAGCCTTGAAAATGCCCTGCGCGCGCTTGGGCGATCGTTTAATGATCACAATTTCAGCACCTATGATCCCGATGGCCGTTTCCCGACCGAGGTGGCCGAGGAGGGGCTGAAGTCGAACCAATCGGCATCCTTGCGCATTCTGGGCTGGGCCAATCAAGGCCTGACCCTGCGCGAGATCGCCCTGAAGGTCGCCACGCCCCGCAACCATTTCAGCGGCACGCCCGAGCAGATTGCCGACAAGTTTCAGCAATGGCTGGAAGCCCGCGCTTCTGATGGGTTCAACCTGTTTGAATCGCTGCCGGGGCAATTGGAAGTGTTTGTCGATCAGGTCGTGCCGATCCTGCAACAGCGCGGGATCTACAAGACCGAATATGGCGCCACCTTCCGCGAGACGCTGGGGCTGGATAAGCCGGTCAACCGCTTCACCGCGGCGCGCCACGCGCGCAGCGCGGCGTGATTACCCGGCGCGCCATGATGGTGGGGGGCGGGGCTTTGGCCCTGTCCGCCTGCCATGGCGCCGCATCGCGCGTGCTCAAGGTGGGGAGCCAGAAAGGTGGCACCAAGGCGCTGATGCTGGCCTCTGGCGCGCTGGCGGGGGCCGATTATGCCGTGGAATGGTCGGAATTTCCCGCCGCGCAAAATCTGCTTGAGGCGCTAGGCTCGAATGCGGTGGATGTGGGCCTGATCGGCGATGCGCCTTTCCTGTTTGCCTATCAGACCGGCAAGCCGTTGAAAGCCGTGGCCGCGCGCATGGTGCAGCCCAAGCCGTGGCATGCCATTTCCATCCTCGTTCCTGCCACATCGCACCTGAAGGCGGTGGGCGATCTCAGAGGGCAGAAAATTGCCACCACGCGGGGCAGTATTGGGCACCTGCTGGTGCTGGAGGCGCTTGAAAAGGCAGGGCTGAGCGGCAAAGATGTCGAACTGGTCTTTTTACCGCCGTCTGATGCCGCCGCGGCGCTGCATGCCGGTGCGGTGCAGGCGTGGTCTACATGGGGGCCTTACGTCGTCACGGGCCTAACCGAGGGCTATCGCGTGCTGGCCGATGGTCATGAGTATCACGATGGCTTGGGCTTTGATGTGGTGCATGACAATGTACTGAAGGATAAGCCTGCGTTGCTGGCTGATTTTCTTGCACGGGAAAGCCGCGCACTGGAATGGCGGCTGTCGCATCTTGATGCTTATGCCAAGGTTCTGGCGCAAGAAACCGGCTTGCCATTGCCCATTGCGCGCCAAACCGCGGAAATTGCTGCGCAGCGCGATGCGCCGATCACGCCGCAAATAGTGGCCTCACAACAGGCCGTGTTCGACATTTTTGCGCGCGGGGGAGCGCTGGTGGCACGCAGGCCACTGGCCGATGCTTATGTGCTGGCGGGGCAATTGCCCCGCGCCTGACGCGCGCGTCACCCATCATTGGCAAAACTCAAGACAACCTCGCCAAGTAGCATTGGTGGGGCAGACCACGGATCTCTAGAGGTCCGAAAAAATCTCAACAGGGAAGATAGAGTATGATCACCACGCAAGGGTTTCGGCCCCTATTGCTGGCCAGCGCCAGCCTTGCCATTCTGGGGCTGCCCCATGCTGCCATGGCCGATGAAGCGCCCGCCCCCGTCGTCGAGGCGCCCGCCAAGGATATCGTCGTCACAGGCCTGCGCGGTATTCCCCGCACCGTGACCGACAGCCCCGCGCCGATCGAGGTGGTCGATGGCGCGCGCTTTGCCCAGACCGGCAGCGTGGGCCTGACCGAAGGGCTGGCCAAGCTGCTACCCTCGCTCAATTTTGGCGCGAATGATGCGGGCTTTTTCTCGGTTGTGCGCAATGTGAACAATCGCGGGCTGGCGGCGGCCTATACGCTGGTGCTGGTCAACGGCAAGCGTCGCCACAATTCCAGCCTGATGGCCAATGCCGGCCCCAAGGATACCAGCGGCGCGAACTCGCCCGACCTTGATCTCATCCCCAGCATTGCGGTGGGCAAGGTCGAGGTTCTCAAGGATTCCGCTGCCGCACAATATGGTTCGGACGCGATAGCGGGCGTGTTTAACCTCAATCTGGATCACTCCAAGGGCTTCAAGGCAGATTTCACCTATGGCGAAGGCTATAATGGCCGGGGCGAGCGTGGGAGTTGGAAGGCGCAGGCAGCCTATGGGCATGAGCTGGGCGATGGCGGCTATATCCACATCGCGGGCGATCTGCGCTTTCGGGGCATGAACTGGTGGACGCTGCTCGCCACCGACACCAACGCCTATGGCCTGCCCTCGGGCAAGACGGCGGCAGGCGTGGCGGCGGCCAGCGGGCTGAGCCTTGCACAGGTGAACAGCAATATTGCGGCGGGCGCCGCGCAAAATGCCGCATGGAACCGCGATGGCGCGCATAATGGTGATCCGCAGATCGCCGCGCATGACCTCGTGCTGACCGCCGCGCTGCCGCTGGGCAATGTGGAGATTTATGGCTTTGGCTCTTATTCGCACCGCAATTCGGCCATCGGTAACAATTATCGTCGCGCCAATGGCACGGCGGATTTCTCCGCCGTCTATCCCGATGGCTATTACCCGGTCATCAACTTTACCGAGCATGACTTTGAAACCACGCTGGGCCTGCGCGGCAAGGTGGCGGGGTGGAACGTGGATCTGTCCACCGATTATGGCAAGAACCGCAACCACGAATGGTCGGGCGTCAACCTGCGCCCCGCGCTGGGACCGACCAGCCCGACCTTCTGGCCCAATCTGGCCACGTTTGAAACGCGCCAGTGGGTCAACAACCTTGATCTGACGCGCGATTTCGATCTGGGTCTGGCCAAGGCGGTGACGATTGCGGCGGGTCTGGAATATCGCGAGGATGCGTTCCAGACTTGGGCAGGCGATGAACTGGCCTGGAAGGATGCCAGCTATTACTACCGGGCTGGCGATCAGGCCTATGACTGGAACGTGGGCGCGCTGGCCTCGCCTGTGGTGCAGGGGGCGATTGTGCTCTCGGCGGGCGATGCGCAGACCACCAAGCGACATGTGAGTGCGCAATATGTCGATATTAGCCTGAACCCGACCGATAAATGGCTGGTGGATACCGCGGTGCGCGCCGAGCAATATAGCGATAGTTCGGGCAATCCCATCTCGGTCAAGCTCAACTCGCGCTATGATTTCACCCCCACGCTGGCCATTCGCGGCACGGTGGGCACAGGCTTCCGCGCGCCTTCGCTCACGCAAACCGGCTATACCCAGACCGATGGGCGCACGGCGGTGGTTTCGATCAATGGCGTCTCCACCGTGTTGCCCACCGTGGCCAAGCTGGTGAATGCCAATTCCGCGCTGGGCCGTGCGCTGGGTGCCCAGCCTTTGCGGGCCGAGCGCACGCTCAACGCCGGGCTGGGTCTGGTCTTTGCGCCCCAGCCCAATCTGAGCGTGACGGTGGATGGCTATTGGATCCGCATCCACAACCGCATCGCGCGCTCTGGTCGCCTCTATGGCACCGGGGTTGATGCGATCTTGAATGCCAATGGTGTATCGGGCAGTGGCATTCAGGCGGAATATTTCTTCAATGCCGCCAATACCACCACCTATGGCGTGGATCTCGTGGCCGATTACCGGCTCAATCTGGCACGCTATGGTAAGCTGAACCTGACCACTTCGTTCAATTATACCAAGACCAAGCTGGACTGGCGCGCCTCGCTGCCCGCTGAACTCAATGGCGTGGCGCTGAACAGCGGGTCGGTGTTCTTTGGCGGGGATCGCGTGGGTGAGCTCACCGCGATCAACCCCAATGTGAAGCTGACCTTCAATGGCAATTGGCAAAAGGGCATCTTCACGGTGAATGCCAGCACGACGCTTTATGGTGCCTATGTCTATCGTCAGGCCAGCGGCGATGATCGCCGTTTCGGGCCGAGCTGGGTCAGCGATCTGAGCGTTTCAGCCAAGGTCACGCGCTGGGCGACGCTGCAAGCGGGGGCGAACAATATCTTCAACGTGCGCCCCGGCACCAATGGCCCCGGCAGCCCGCAGACAGGCCAAGGCTATTATGGCCCATCGCCGTATAATTCGAACGGAGGATATTATTATGGGCGCCTCGCCGTTGCTTTCTGATCGGCGCGGGTTTTTGGGCGGAATGGCAGCCAGCCTCGGCATTTTGCCGGGGCTGGCTGCCTGCCATCGGGAGCCCAAAGGCTTGGTGCTGGGCGATCAGGTACACTTGGTGCAGGGGCGGATGGAGGCGGCCAAGGCGCTTGATGGGCTGATCTCACCGATCAAATGGGCCAGCTTTCAAGGGGCCGCGCCTTTGCTGGAGGCCTTGAACGCGGGGGCGGTGGACAGCGCGCCTGCGGGCGATCTGCCGGTGATCTTGGCCGCCGCTGCCGGTTGTCGCCTGAAAATTGCCGCGATCAGCCAATTTGCGCCCCAATCCATGGCGGTCATCGTGCCCAAAGCTTCGGCGATACGCAATGTCGCCGATCTAGCCGGACAGCAGATCATTGTATCGAGCGCGCGCGGGTCGATTGCCCATTATCTCTTGCTTGAGGCTTTGCACGAGGCTGGGGTGGCGCCGGACAAGGTGAAGATTGACTTCATGTTGCCCACCGAGGCGGCATCGGCATTTGCCAATGGGCAGATCAAGGCCTGGGCCACTTTCGGCGTCTATCAACTGCGCGCCGAGGCGCAGGGGGCGCGCATCTTGCGCGATGGGCGTGGGATCGGGCCGGGCTATAGCGTGATTGCGGTCAGCGAGGCTTCGCTGGCCGACCCGGTTAAGCGCGAGGGGTTGCGCGATGTGTTGGGCCGGATGCAGCGGGCCGACGCGTGGTGCGCGCAGCATCTGGACGAATATGCCGCGCTCTATGCCCGCCAGACGGGGGTGGATGCGGCTTTGGTCGGGCAATTGGTGCGGCGGCAAACGCCGGGGCTGCATGCGCCCAATGCTGCCTTTATCGCCAGTGTTCAGCGGGCGGCCGATCGGTTCTTCAACGATTATGCCATCTTGCCCCGCCGGGTGGATGTGGCGGGGCTGGTGGTGACGGATTTGATCACGGGTTAATCAGTGGCGTGGCGCCCTGCATAGCGCCGCGCCGCATTTTCCACGCCATCACCCAGCAGGGGGCCGAGCCGCCAATAGACATCAAGGTGATCCTCGCCCGAATTTTCGCGGTCCCAGCCCTGATCATGGCGGATGCGGCCCAATTGCCCGCTGGCCAGAATGGCTTGCGGGTCTACCGTTTGCGGCGCGGTTTGGTCGGGTGCGACATAGATCGCGTCCTGTTCACAATAGAGTTCGCACATATAGCAGGTCTGGCAGGCATCTGGCCGGACGATTTGGGGCGTTTGCGCGGCCTCGGCCAGAACCAGCGTGGGGCACACGGCCACGCATTGGTTGCAGCCGTTGCAGCGGGATTCAAGGATGGGTGTGATCATGCGGGTTCCCAATGGGGCTGGGCGATAATGACCGTGTCGAAGCCGGAAACGAGCAGGCGTTGCGGCCGCTCTACGTTGGTTTGGGGATAATCCTCGCGTTGGTGCAGGCCCCGGCTCTCGCGTCGGGCCAGCGCAGAGGCCGTGGCCCAGCGGGCGGTTGCCAGCATGGCGATGCTCTCGCGCAGGGCGACCAGCTTTTCTCCGCGCGCGTGGGCATGGGCGGCGATGGGGTGCCATAGCGCGTCCAATTGTCGCGCGCTGTCGGCCAGACTCGATTCCTGCCGCCAAAATGCGCGTTGGTAGCCATGAATATGCTCGTCAACCTGCGCGTTAATCGCGCCAAGGTCGAAATTCTGCACCGCGCCGGAGGGGTGCAGGCCATAGCGGCCCAGGCCCTGCGCCGTGCCTTGACCAGTATGCTGCAGAGCCTCAGTCGCCGCCGCCGCGCCCGCAATTCTGCCGGAGGACAAAGCCCATGCGGCATTCACCGCCCCGCCGCCGCTATTTGCGCCGGCCACCAATTCACGCGTGGCGGCATCGCCTGCGGCAAACAGGCCGGGCACTCCGGTGCGGCAATCGCGGTCGGCCAGATCGATGCCGCCCACGCCGCGGATCGTGCCTTCGCCCCATAGGCGCAGGGGCCAACGCTGCTTGAACAGGTCTATCCCGCGCCGCTCAAATGGCGCGGGTGTGAAAGGCTGAATGCGACGCAGGATGGGGGGCAGGTCGGCGGGGGCATCGCTAAGGTCGGCCAGCACAGGCCCTTGCAGAATGGCGGTGGCCAGCGCTTGGTGATGCGCGTGCGTCTGGCGTAGGGGCGGGATGTCCAGTTCGTTACCAGCGGCATCGTAATAGCGCGCGCCGGTATAAGGCAGGGTGCGGGTCGAGGCCCAGACCGGCGAGTGCGACCAGCTTGGCCCAAACTCCAGCCCGGACAGGCGCGCGCCAGCCTCGGCGGCCATCAGAAAACCATCGCCGGTATTGGTATGGCTACCCAGCAGGCCCGAGCGGAAGGCATTGCCGCCGGTGGCCAGAATGGTCGCGCCTGCGCGAATTTCCCAAGCCTCATCCCGGCGCAGGGCATGGCCGAGCGCCCCGGTGATGCGGCCTTCAGGATTGGCGGTTAGTTCAATGGCAGGATGGTGGTCGAGGATTGTCACCCCCCGTGCCAGCGCAAACCGCCGCAGGGCACGCATATATTCCGGCCCGCGAATGCCCGAATAATAGGTGCCGCCATGGCCATCGCTGCCAAAGGGATAATAGGTAGCCAGTGTGGGCAGATGGCGGAAGGTGATCTCGAGGATGCGCTCCATCCATTCGGGATTGCCAAGGCCGAGCGATTTGGCACTCTGCCGCTCGATAGCATCGCGACGCAGGGCCTTGTCTGGCCCCACCCACCAGTGGTTGGGGCCAGCAGGCGCCGTCACGCCGCTGGTGCCAAGGTAACCCTTGTCCACCACGATGACACTGGCGCCCGCCTCGGCGGCGGCGATGGCAGCCCATGCTGCTGCCATGCCTCCGCCGATGATCAGAACGTCTGTCTTCACTCCGCAGCCTCGGCGATCGGGGCGGCGTAGCGGTTGTCGGGCTTGGGAATGCCCAGATGGCCGCGCAACGTATCCGCTTCGTAACGGGTGCGGAACAGGCCGCGCTTTTGCAGGATGGGGATCACCCGCTCCCGGAAGATCTGGAAATCGCGCGGATTGGTGACGCGCAGGTTGAAGCCATCGGCGGCGCGGGCGGTGAACCAGCGCTCGATCTCGTCGGCGATGGTTTCGGGCGAACCGATGAAGGGCGACTTCCAGCGGCCAAGCTGCCAAGCGGCCTCGCGCAGGGTGTAGCCCTTTTCCTTGGCGATGCGGATGATCTTTTCGGCATGGCCCTTGTAGCTGTTGAGCGAGACACCCGACAGATCGGGGAAGGGGGCATCCAGATCATACTGGGCGAAATTGTGATAGTTGAACGCGCGGCCCAGCTGCACCAGCAGCTTGTTGATGTCGAGCGCGCCCTCCTGCTCGGCGTGGAGGCGCTGGGCTTCCTCGTCGGTGTCGGCAATGGTGGGGAACAGGCCGGGCAGCACCACGACATGATCCGGATTGCGGCCCAGCGCAGCGGCGCGGGTCTTCAGATCGCTGTAATACTGCTGGCCGCTCTCGATATCCTGCGCGGCGGAGAAAGTGCCATCGGCAACATGCGCGCCCAGATTGCGGCCCGCATCGCTATCGCCCGCCTGGAAGATCACCGGATGGCCCTGGATGCTGCGCGTCAGGGCGAGCGGGCCATCGACGCGGAAGAATTTGCCCTTGTGGTTCAGCTTGTGCTGTTTGGCCTTGTCGAGGAACAGGCCAGCGGCTTTGTCGCGCGGGAAGGCGTCGTCTTCATAGCTGTCCCACAGGCCCTTTACCACCTCGACGAATTCCAGCGCGCGCTCATAACGTTCGGCATGGTCGAAATGTTCATCGCGGCTGTAATTGCGCGCGGCGCCTTCCAGACCGGTGGTGACCACGTTCCAACCCGCGCGGCCCTTGGAAATGGCATCGAGCGAGGCATATTGCCGTGCGACGTTGTAAGGCTCCCAATAAGACGTGGTTAGCGTGCCCACAAGGCCGATCTTGCTGGTATGCGTCGCCACGGCGGAGAGCAGCGTCAGCGGTTCGAGCCGGTTGAGGAAATGCGGCGCGGTGTCGGGGGTGATGAAGGGGCTGTCGACGATGAATACGAGGTCGAACAGCGAGGCTTCGGCCTTTTTTGCATTGTCGATATACCAGTCGATGTTGACGCTGGCATCCGAGGGGAGGGCCGGATCACGCCAGCCATTCTGATCGGTGCCCACGCCTTCGAGAATGGCGCCAAGGTGCAATGTGCGGTTGGTCATGATCCGGGGTCCTTTCAGGCGGCGACCGAGGCTTGGGTCTCGATGCGGGCGGCTTCCTTCTTGACCAGCGGGATCAATTCGCGGCCATAGTCGCGCGCGTCCTGCAGCGGGTTGAAGCCACGGATCAGGATCTCTTCAATACCCAGCGCGTGATAATCGAGGATCGCTTCGGCCACCTGTTCGGGCGTGCCCACCAGCGAGGTGGAATTGCCGCCAGCGCCCGTCAATTGTGCGATCTCGGTCCACAGGCGCTTGTCGACCACCTTGCCTTGCGCGGCGGTCTGCAACAGGCGCTGCGAGCCGACGTTCTGCGGTGCGCCGGGGCGTTCGCGGCGGCCAAAGATGGCCGCGCCCTTGGCGCGCAGGGCCTTGGCCTTGCCCAGAATATCTTCGGCCTTCGCCCAGGCCTGTTCCTCGGTGGGCGCGATGATCGGGCGGATCGACAGGCTGAAACGCAGCGGCTTGGTGCGGCCAGCGGCGGCAGCGGCGGCGCGGATGCGGTCGAGCTGTTCACGCGTGCCGGCCAGCGATTCGGCCCACAGCATGTAGGTATCGGCGCGGGGTGCGCCCACTTCGACGGCGGCGTCTGATGAGCCGGAGAAATAGACCGGGATCTCATCGCGCACCGGGCGCACCGAGGATACGTTGTCGTCGAACTTGTAATACTTGCCGTCGTGGCTGAACGGCTCCTTGGCGGCCCAGGTCTGGCGCAGGATATCGATGAATTCGCCGGTGCGGGCATAGCGCTCGTCATGGCTCAGATAATCGCCATCGCGGGCCTGTTCGGCATCATTGCCGCCCGAGATGATGTTGACCGAGGCGCGGCCTTTGGAAATCTGATCGAGCGTGGCAAACTTGCGCGCGGCCACCGTGGGGGCCACAAAGCCGGGGCGGTGGGCGACCAGCAGGCCAAGGCGCTCGGTAAACGCTGCGGCATATTGCGCCACGAGGAAACCATCGCCCGAGGCCGAGCTATAGGCGATCAGCGCCTTGTCGAAATCGCCTTCTTCCTGAACGCGGGCAAATTCGCGGATGAAATCAGGATTGACGGTGGGGCCGCTCGGTGCAAGGCTTTCCGAGCTTTCATTGTAATGCAGAAAACCGATGAATTCGATCGACATGGGGGCACTCCTGATCAAGGCGCAGCGGGGCTGGCCGGGTTGGCAACGGACGGCGCTTAGAGGCCGATTTCTCCCCGATGCTTTGTGATTGGTTGCCCCGTCATAGGCTTGCGCGCGCCGCGCCTTCCAATGCGTTCCGGCAAAGCGCGTATCAATCTTTCTCATAGGCAGGCGGGATGGGGCGCGCGCGTTTGTGAGAAAATTCAATAGAAGTTTTGCGCCGGCTCATAGGACGCAGGTTGTGCGGGTCGCTATCGCAGGGGTTTCAACCCATCGGGAGGAACCCCATGACAACCCGCCTTGCCGAACACCCGATCGATGCTGACATTCTGGCCCGTTGGAGCCCGCGCGCCTTTGATGACAGCGTCCTGACTTTCGATGATCTTGCCCCGCTGTTCGAGGCGGCGCGCTGGGCGCCTTCGGCGTATAATTACCAGCCTTGGCGCTTTGCCTATGCCTTGCGCGGGGATGCGGCGTGGGAGGCCTATGTCGATGCCCTCTTGCCCTTTAATGCCGCATGGGCTGGCGCGGCCGGAGCCTTGGTGTTTGTCCTGTCGGATCGGCTGATCCTGCCGCCGGGGGCGAGCGAGCCTGTGCCTGCCAGCACGGCGAGCTTTGATGCTGGCGCTGCATGGGCCTATCTGGCGCTACAGGCCGCCAAGCAGGGGCTTTCCACCCATGCCATGGCCGGGTTTGACGCGGCCAAGGCGGCGGCGGTCACGGGTAGTGGTGAGCGTTATCGTGTCGAGGTGGCCGTGGCTGTGGGGCGGCGCGGGGATGCTGCTGTTTTGCCAGCGGGCTTGGCTGCACGCGAGGTGCCCAGTTCGCGTTGGCCGCTGGAGCAATTGGTTTTCGCCGGTAAGCTCCCTTGATCACTCTTGGCTAGGCCGCAACCCTTCAAGGCGTGGTGCGAGGAGAAGCGGAAAGCTTACCCTCGCACCACTTCCCCCCTCTGACGACAACGATGCGGTCAACCTTGCGCCTAGTGCGCCCGGCCCGCGCGCTGGGGCACCAGCCATAGGGCAAGGGCAATCGCCAGCACCAAGGCCCCCGTGGCCCAATCGCGCCCCAGATCAAGGCCGCCTTGCGCATGGGGCTTGTCGAGGAAATCGCCCACCGTGGCGCCCAAGGGGCGGGTGAGGATGAAGGCTGACCAGAACAGCGCCACGCGGCTGATGCCGGTGCGCCAATACAGCAAGGCCAGCACTGCGATCAGCCCGCCAAACACCGCCGCGCCGCCAAGGTAACCCAGCCCGCCATCATCGGCCGACCAATCGCCCAGCGCCGTGCCCAGCGTTTGCGAAAAGGTGATGGTGATCCAGTAAAACGCCTCGGCCCGCGCGTTGGATAGGCTGGCGACCGACACGGTGCCCAGCACCAGGCGCCACACCAGCAGCGAGGCCATCACGCAGCCGAGCAGGATCGCGCTGCCCAGCGCATAGCCCAGCCCGCCATCGCGGGTGAAGTAATCGGCCAGCGCCGTGCCCGCCGTGGTCGAGGCCAGAATGGTCGCCCAATAGAGCAAGGGCACAAAGCGCTTCGCCCGGATCTGTGCCGCCACCAGCGCCACCAGCGGCACGCCAAACACCGCGATGCCCACCAGATAGCCCTCGCCATATTGCTGCGTCACCAGATCCGCGCCGGTTTCCCCCAGCGTGGTGGCCAAGATCTTGATGATCCAGAAGCCCAGCGTCAGCGCGGGGACTTTGGCGAGATGGTCGGTGTCGTGGGTCATCACAGATCCAGTTTGAGCGCGGTGTAGACGATGGTTTGCTTGCGGTTGAGCCCTTGACCGGCGCTGGTGAGCCAAGAGAAGGGGCCTTTGATATGGATGACCGTGGCCAGATTGATACCATGCACCGCGCGGTCATCCGCTGCCGTGGCGCCGCGACCGTAATATTCCACGCCCACTTGCAGGCCGGGGCGCAGTTGATGGGTGAGCACCACGCCTTGTTGCCAGTAATGGCGCTGATCCGGACCGGGGTTGAGCGTGTAGCCCCCGCCGCCAAACAGGCTCCACGCCCCCCAGTCATGCTGCGCCCAGATCGGCAGCAGCACCTGCGCGTGTCGCGATCCGCGCCCGGTGGGCAGGAAGACGCGTGGGAAAAAGGCGATGTCGGCAGAGAGTTTGCCCTCCGCCTGATGCGCAAAGCGGTATTTGGTGGCCAGTTCGACATCGCCGGCATCGAGCGGCGATCCGGTCTCCACGTTGAGCGGCAGGGTGGCGGTCAATTGCAGGTCGCGCGCGCCGCCATAGTTGAGATCCACCCCCATCGCGGCGCCAGTGCTGCCAAATTCGCGCGAGGCGGAGGCGAAATTGTAGATTTCCCAATGGTGGAGATCGGTAGGCACCGGATCATCGGTGACGAAAGGCGGGCCAGCCCATGCCGCGCCCGGAAACGCCGCCAGCACCAGCCCGGCGTATTTCAACACTCTGCCCACCCCAGACTACTCCGCCGCCCCGATCCCGCGCGAGGATGCCACAGGGTTGAGCGGTGGGCTAGCCACAGAGTGTGTCAGAGATGTTACAGGGCGACGGAGCGCAACGGGCGGCGGCGGAGCAGCGTGCCAATCAAACCAAAACCGCCGATCATTAGCGCCCAGCTGGATGGTTCGGGCATGGGGCTAGTAACCGCGCCCAGCCCGCTGAGGCCGTGGCCGGTGCAGGCGGTGGATATGCTGTTGCTATCCATGGTGATGGCGGCATTGAGCGCGATGGCGCGGCCGCAGAGGATGGAGGCGCCGCTGGTGAGGGAGATGCTTTGATCGGCAAGGATATTGCCCGCAAAACTGGTGTCGGTGCCCAAGGTTGCCGAGCTGCCGACATCCCAGAACACGCCGCTATTGGCCCCAGCATGCAGCACATTGACCTTGGCCCCGCTGCCAGTGATCAGGGTGGAGCCGATGAGGAAGATGAATTGGGCATTGGGCGTGCTGCCGAAATCGAGGTTGAGTGTGCCGTCAAGAAAGGCTGAGCTGGCGAAGCTGTAGACGCCCGGAGTGAGCGAGAGGCCGCCGAGATTGGTGCCGGTGAGGCTGGCTGTGGGGGGGATGGCGGCGAGCGCGATGGAGGCGCTATGCGCGTGAATCTGGGCCTGGTGTGCGGCGGCAATCGCGCCGATGAGGGTGATACCGGATAGGCCCGTGATCGCGGCGCCGGGTGAAACGCCGAGGTCGCCGTTGATTGTGGTGGAGCCGGTGTTGGTCACGGTGGAGGCCCCCAGCACCGCGAAGTTCCCGGCGGCGCCCAGCACAGTGGCGGCGCAGGCGGGCGGGGCGACGCACAGAAGCGAGGCCAGAGGAAAAGCCAGTGCCCAGCGGGGGAAGGCGGTGTTGCGGCGCATGAATTATCGTCCCTTGTGCGAAACGGGCCATGGGGGCGGCCCGGAAGTCGGCTGGGTGCATGATGCGCGCGGCAAGTGCAGGGAGGATAGGGGGGGAGGTCATGGCTCAACAGCGCCGGAATCTACCCACGGGGATTGGCATAATGCTGAAGAGGGAATGGTGCGGATGGGAAAACATAGCCTTTTGCACCTGTCAGCCTCGCCGCCTCGCGCAGCAGCGCCACCGCCTGTCGGGACAGCGGCACTTGATGGGGCTTACGCATTTTCATCTTTTCGGCGGGGATGATCCAGAGCGCCTTTTCCAGATCGATTTCGCCCCATTCCGCATGGCGCAATTCGCCGGGGCGCACGAAAACATGGGGCGCAAGCTGCAAGGCCAGCCGTGTCATGCCACCGCCCTCATAGCCATCGATAGCGCGCAACAATTTGCCAGCGCCCGCCGCGTCAGTGATTGCGGCGTAATGCGTTACCTTGGGCGTGGTGATAGCGCCGCGCAGGTCGCGCGTGGGGTCGGATGTAAGGCGAGCGGTGGCCACGGCATATCTGAAAACGCGGCTGGCCAGTTGCAAAAGGCGGTTGGCGGTTTCGTGCTTCCCCTGTTTTTCAAATACGCGCAGCACGGCCAGCACATCTGAGGCGGTGATTTCGCCGACGGGCAAGCGGCCTAGCGCAAGCGTGAGGCGGGAGAGGTAATAATCTGCCTTGCCGCTTGTGCTGTCGGAAAGCCCTTCGCGCTTGCGTTTGTCCAGATACTCTTGCCCGATTTCTGCAAAGGTGTTGGCGGCGGCGACCTGCGCGCGGTGCTTGGCCAGTTGCTTTTCGCGTGATGGGTCTTTGCCAGACGCCATTTGCTCACGCGCTTCATCACGCCGTTTGCGTGCCTCGGCCAAGCTGATTTCGGGATAGCTGCCGATAGACAGCTTCTTTTCGCGGCCATCGACTCGGAATTTCAGCCGCCAAAGCTTGCCGCCAGCGGGCGTCACCAGCAGATAAAGACCCCCGCCGTCGGCCAGCTTATACTCTTTTTCGCGCGGTTTGGCGTTTCGGGCGGCGGCATCGGTCAAAGCTATTTGGGGGCCTTTCAAAAGGCCCCAGATAGAAAGGCCCCAATCAGGCTCCCAATCTGGGGTGGCTGCAGGCGAACATCGGTGAACGTCAGCAGCCTTGAAGGCTTCATATTTGGCAGATTTCTTGGGTTTTGACAATCATTCGCGGGTGTTGGCGAATGGTGGAATGGTGCCG